>LDZT01006534.1_pt1 | contig 13099 bp, 9 predicted proteins | sample 615521 | NCBI WGS metagenome assembly LDZT01 (sample SAMN03408292, study PRJNA278302) | terrestrial metagenome | isolation source: oil reservoir sample SB1 | place: USA: Alaska, North Slope, Schrader Bluff formation | collected 2011-09
TGAATAAAGGGGCAGGTTCAGCGATCGGATGCGAATACCAGATATTGGACGACAAAAACCATCCTGATGCCAAAATGGGTGTCAACGGTAACCGGACATTGGGTTCGCTCTACGATTTGATCCCTGCACCGGAAAACAAGCCATTCCGCGCCGGATTTTTCAACTCAGCCATGGTGGTAGTGGAAGGAAATCATGTGGAACATTGGTTGAACGGCGTAAAAATTGTGGAGTATGAACGCAATAACGAAGAGTGGAACCGGCTTGTCCAAACCAGCAAATACAAGGATTGGCCCAATTTCGGGAATGCTGAAGAGGGTCTTATTTTGTTGCAGGACCACGGCGACGAAGTGTGGTTTCAGAATATCAAAATAAAAGAGCTGTAAGCAGATAGTATGTAAAAAAACCGCCGGTAACCCCGGCGGTTAGTATTTCCGGTTCGTTGATCCATGAATGGAACTTCACCCGGCAGCTTTCAGGGGGTGCAATCCCGATTATAAAAATTCCTCTTTCAACGCTTCCACCCACTTTTCCAGCCGTTCCTGCGTCATGTCGTACTCATTGTCCTCATCGATGGGCAGCCCTACGAACATTCCGTCGATCACTGCCATGGAGTCGTCGTAGGTATAACCTTCGTCGGGTACTTGCCCCACGATGGTAGTTCTGTCAGCAATCTCATCATAGACCACTTTCATCGATTCGGCAAAGCTGGTGGAGTAGGAGGCACTGTCACCCAGTGCAAAGATGGCCACTTTCTTGCCGGAGAGATCAAGATTGGAGAAAGAGGGCAGAAAGCCCTCCCAGTCGTCCTGTAGATCGCCCATGCCTGTGGTGGAGGTGCCGACGATGTAATAGGGGTAATCCCTGATCTCCTCAAGGGTGACCTCCCGGACGTTGAAGAGATCGGCTGCTCCCTCAAAGAGATCCTGCACCTGCCTGGCGACAGATTCTGCATTCCCGCCCGAGCTGCCGTATAATATGGCTATTTTGTTCATGTTGTTGCAATGTTTTGATGTAATTGTTGCAGATGTTAAACAGCTCTTTCGCAAAATTGTTTGTTGAAAGTATGCGGGAGTGAGGCAAATCTTTTGTCAGGAATCAAAAATAAACTATTTTTGCAGTTCCGTATGGCGCGGTAGTTCAATGGATAGAATAGAAGTTTCCTAAACTTTAGATTCGGGTTCGATTCCCGGCCGTGCTACAATCATTATCGAGAATCAGTTTGCCCCTGAGTGTCGGACAAAATGTCTGACACTCAGGGGCAAACTGCTGGTTTCAGTTGAAAACGAATCGTACATGCCAACCGACAGGCCAGCCGTTCAAGGTGAAGATGGGGCATGGTGGCTTCCTGGTCATATCAGCATGCAGTATCAAGCTGCAATGTGGGTTAAATTCTTGCAGCTGTGAAGTGAGAGCCTACTGTTGCTCCCTGATCAGGTAAACCAGTACCGGCAGGTGGTCGCTGTATCCGTCGATGAATGTATTGTTGGAGAAAGTGCGGTGGGGATAACCCCTGTTCCGGCCCTCCTGCTGGATCAGAAAGCTCCGGTTAAAGACCTCTGCCTTCCAGTAGCGCAGCTGGGAGGGATCCTGCAGCAATCCATGTGATACAATAATCTGATCGAAGAGACTCCATTTGCCTTGGTAGGCGAGTGACCCAATGCCCAGTTCATAGAGACGCCACATGGGGTTGTAGAGACCGCACCTGTCCACTTCGTTGATGTGCTTGAGGGCATTCAGTACCTTTCTGACACTGCGGTTGGTGGGGTCATCGTTGAGATCGCCCATGATCAACAGTTTACTCATTCCTCCCTCTGCTTCGCAGAGCGAATCGGATACAGCCTTTGCTATGGCGGCGGCACTCTCCCGGAGAGGTGACGATTTGTCACCTCCATAGCGGGAGGGCCAATGCCCCACCATCAGGTGGAGCCGTTCACCTGCCAGTCTCCCGCTCACCAGCAGCTGGTCGCGGGAGACGTAGCCGGTGTCCTCTCCCACGAAGGGGATCAGTCGGGAACCCTCCGGACTGAAAAGACGGGGATTGTAGAGCATCGCCACGTCGATTCCTCTCCTGTCGGGTGAGTCTTCATGTATGATTTCCAGCCCCATCTCGGCAATGGCCGGCCGCTTTACCAGGTCTTCCAGCACCTTACGGTTCTCCACCTCGCTCACGCCGATCACTGCAGGCCCCAGTGGGCTATACTCACGTCCCAGCTGGCTGATCACCTCAGCCAGGTTGTCCAGCTTTTTTTCATACTTCTCCCTGGTCCAGTTGTAAGGTCCCTCGGGCAGGAATTCATCATCCCCCCTGTTGTTGGGATCATCCTCCACGTCGAACAGGTTCTCCACGTTGTAGAATGCCACCGAGTAGACCTCATAGATCCGTTGCTGCGCCACCAGCATGGGTAAAGCCAGCAACCAGTAGAAAAGGAAGATATTGATATGTTTTCTCATCGTGAATCGGGATTACTTGACCAGCACATTCTTCACCTCCCAGGTGGCTGCATTTGAGCTGGTGGAGCTGTATTTAAAAGCGATCCGCACGTTCTCCTTGCCCAGCATCGACGCCGGTACCTGGATATTGCCCGAGGAGACGAAAGTCCAGTTGTTGCCGGCGGGGTAGGTGGGGATGGTTAATTTCTCCCATGTGGCTGAGGAGGGTGCCCCCGAACTGTAATCGGAGGAGATGTACAACTCCTGCTGTGATGACATTGTGCCGGTGCCGGCGTAATTGATTGCGTGGTCAAAGGTGATGGTGGCCTTGCTCCTGTCTTTCAGGTTCATCGCTGGTGAGATAAGCCAGCTCTCTGACTGCTTTGCACTTCCTCCGACGAAGGCGCTGGCTTTCATATACTTGTAGTTGTCCCACTTCCATACAAAGGTGCCACCTTCCGGGAGGGTTACATCAACCACATTGAATGATCCCTGGCCGGATGCGAATGTCTCGTTGAGGATGGCATCGCCGGTGGGAGGGGTGTCTGGATCCTCTCCCGTTTCAGGGATTGGTTGACCGAAGTTTTGCACGTCGTCGAGGGTGCGGATGTAGAACTGCCAGTCGTTGCGGAACTTGGAAAGGATGCCGATCAGCGTGCCGGCGCCCTCGGGAAGCAAGTCGTTGGCAAAGGTGGCATAATTGCTGTTGCGCACAATGATCGTGTTCCCGTTGCTGTCTTTGAGCGTACGGTTGGTGGTTGCATCGGGTTCACTGTAGGTGAGGACTCCGCCGCCGGTGAAATAGACGTCGTTGAGCTGCACCAGCGTGTTGACCATGCTTTCGTTGAGTGACGATAGCTGGATGACGGTTGGTTGTGCTTTGTTCACATCGGGCCATCCATCCTTGAAGATGTGGTAGTTGAACAGCTCCCATGAGATGCGGTTGGCATTGGTGCCTGCATAGCCGATCTGCAGCTGATCACCATACATCACCATGTAGAGTCCTTTGAGTGCCACATAAACCTCCTGGCCTACGCGAAACTCGGTGTAGATTGAGTTCTGGTCTACGCCTATGTTGATGCCACCAGTCTCATCCTGGATATAAAGTTGCTTGTAGATGTTGCCCGACTCATCGTTGCCTATTACAACCGCTTTGATGATATAGTCCACGTCAATCAGCGTGGGGTCAACAATGTCAGCGTAAAGTGATTTCAGTTTGGCGATGGTAATGTTGGCTTCCGCTCCGGTGTACTGAGGTTCCGACAAGGGCGGTGCACTGTATTCCCGTTCGCAGGACCAGGTGGTGAGTGCCAGGAGTAAGATGCCGAATAGATAAATATTGGTCTTCATATGCTATGGTTGTTATTTCGGTTGTTTTGAGCAATTGTGATGATTAAAAACGGTAGCTGACATTCAGGAAAGCGTTGATCCCCTGCATGTAATAATAACGGGAGGGGAAACGTTCCGGATATTCCAGTTGGATGCGTCCCTGTTCATATCCCCCCGTGCGCACATCGGTGTTGTTCAGGATATTGCTCACCGAGAGGTTGAAGTTAATTGAGTTCCTGTTCCGCAGGTAGAGAATTTTTCCGATGCTGATATCCATGGTCATCCCGCCATCGTATCGTTCCTGGTCGATCAGGCCCAGGTAGGCGTTGTATAACGCTTCATCATACCCGTTGGTGCCGGGAGGCAATACGGTGGTATAGTTTGATGCGAGCCGCCTGATGGGTGCAATCTCCACATAGTTGCCGCCGTAACCGTTGATATTCAGGTTCACAAACCAGTAGTTACGGAAGAAGTTGATTCCAAAGGTGCCCATCTGTTGCGGCATGCCGCCCACGTAATAGTTCTTCATGTAAACCTTCTCTTTCCTGTTCTGGATCTTACCGTTTTCGGAGGTCATCACCCCTTCCGGGTTGTTGCTGTAATAGTATTCCGCCAATGACCCAACCAGGTTGAAGCTCCAGGTCTCGTTCAGCTTATAGTTCATCCCCAGTTCCAGGCCGCGGTGGATGCTGTTGAGCCCCGGTAGCACATGATGTACGAAGGTGCGTTCGGTATCGTGGTAGTAGCTTACCCGCTTGATGTCGTCGAAGAAGTTTGTCTGGAACAGGCTGACTCTACCTGAGAGCGACGGCATCGAGAAGACATAGTTGAGGTCGCCTGAGAAGATTTGCATGCTAAGGGGATCTTCGATTGCCTGGTCAGTGATATTGGGTGAAATATAAATACGGTCTGGCAGTGGCGCCTTGGTGGAGTAGCTCAGGTTGGCGGTGAAGAAGTGACGCCCGTTTAGCTTGTAGGTGATGCCTCCTTTACTTTCGTAATTGACGAAATGGTGCTTTTCACCCTTTCCGAATGAGTTTTCCGGAAAACGTCCGTTTCGCATGTTGCCTACTCGCTGATATTCTGAATACTTTATCTTTGCACCGTAATAGAAGTTGATGTAGCGGTAGTCGTGTTCCTGCTGGAACCATATGTCGGCGGAATGTACATGCAGGCGGTAGTCGTAGCCGAAGACATCTCCCTCGTATACCACCCGGTTGGGGTGGTTCAGGTCGTTCTGTATCACCTCCTCGTTGCCGGGGAAATCGCGCTCGGCATACTTGTCGAGGTCCACCAGATGGGTGCCGCCCAGCAGGTCATCCACCGTCTTGAACTTCTTCGAGAGCGAGTACTTGTAACCCACACCGGCGTGGAGTGTGACCTGCTCGTTGAGCCGGGAGTTGAGTGTTGAGTTGAGTGCCGTCTCGAACAGGTCGGAGCGCTCCTCCTCTACCATGTAGATGGATGAGCCGTTGCCGTTCATGTTGTTGAGATGGTTGATCTCCCAGAGCTTGTCCCATTTGATCTGTGAGATGTTTGCCTCCTTGTTGCGGGTCTGCCAGAGATAGCGGTAATAAGTGGCCGATGTGGCATCCTCGTGGTAGGAAGGGAGGTAGCGGTAGTAGTCGGGTCGCGGGTCGGGACCGTTGTACCAGTTCAGGCGGGAGCGCCCGTAACGGTTGTAATGCACCCCCAGCCCGGTGGTGAGCCGGCTTTGGTTGTTGATCTCCCAGGTGTGGGAGAGGATGGCAGTGGGGTCGAACGAAGTCACCACACGTGCATTTCTTTTCTTGCCATCCTGGTATCCCCAGTTGGGGTTGTAGAGGTTGTTGTCGGTCAGGTCATACGCTTCCTGGTAGGAGGAGCCCTGCTGCCCTCTCTGTACCGGTGAACCGAAAGTAATGAAAGAGAGGCTCTGCCGGCCCTCATCCCACTCTTTCTCCACACCGATGGCGTACGATAGATTCCTGTAGAAGACACCCTCAATGGCCCCCTCGTGCGAGTAGCGGGCACCCACCGAACTGGTCACCGCCCAGCCGTTGTCCTGCATGCCGGTGGAGTAGGAGTACATCAGCCGTGAGTAGTAGTTGCGGTTGGTGAGTGAGGCGGTGAGCCGTCCTCCGCGTGTGAAGCTGCCAGGGCGCATATTGATGTTCTCTGATCCGCCGATGGCCCCGAAGGAGAAGGTGGAGGGTGCGAAGTAGTTGATCGCATCGCCGTTGCGCGTAAGGTCGTTGAGCGCCCCAACGGAGGAGTAGTTGAAGACACCTCGAATCTGTTCGTTGAAGTTCACCCCATTGATGTAGCGCTCTTCAAAGCGGCTCTCGTATCCTCTGATGCGGTACCGGAACTGGGAGAACTGGTAGCCGGCATTCCGCAGGAAGACATCGTTAGAGAAGATCACCATGCTGCTTACATCTTGTGAGAGGCCTTCCCCGTCGCTGTCGAAGTTGAGCATCGACTCATCGATCAACCCCACCAGCTGTTGATTGACAGCCTGTTGTCGTTCTGCCCGGATGATGCCCATATCGATTATCTCGTTGACTTGCAGTTCCACCGGCAGCTCCAGGTTCAGGTCGGCGGCATTGAAAGCCACCACCTCACTTCCAGCCTGCAGTCCTGTGAAGGAGAATACTCCCCCGGCGTCGGTCACGGAGGTGCGGTTGTTTTCCCGTAGGAAGACCCGTACGCCCGATATGGGTTCTCCGGTGTAGCCGTCAATCACTTTTCCTTTGATGCCGCTCCCGTTCTGTGAGAAGGCGGGAAGCGCGAGAGCCAGTAATATGAGCCAAATCCACTCTTTGTGTTTCATATGTTTTGGATATCTGTTAATAAGTAGTGATGAGCACGCAGGGTGGTGTGAGAACCACCCTGCGTGTGGGTTACCTTCTCATTATTCCACGGTGAAATTGTCCAGCAGCAGGTTATAGGCAGCATCCCTCCCGATTTTCAGGGCAATCATGTCCTTGCCCGCTTCTGTTGCCAGGTCGGTCAGCCCGGAAATGTTCAGGGTCACCTTCATCCAGTCACCCCCTGTGTCAATGTTGCCGGTGTAGTTGTTGCTGCTTGTGGGATCCAGTACCGTCTCCTGATTGTAGGAGCCCAGGTTGAAGACATGATATCCCGTCGTCCCCTTATAAATGTTGATGGAGAGCGATTTGGCCGATGTTCCTTTCAGGTAGAAAACGATGCGGCTTTTGCCGGTGAGGGTGCTTCCTGTTGTGGGTACCGTTGCTGTGAAGACGTAATCGTTTCCTCCGGAGAGGGGGTCACCGATCAGCGACAGCGCCTTGCTGCCCTCCATGCCGCCGTCGGCCTGCTGTGCATAGTTTTTCAACCCGAAAGAATTGAGGCTCGAAAGGAATGCGTTCCAATCCTCGAAGTCAGAGCCTGCAAAAAGCAGTCCGGGGGTAACAGGGGTAGTGCCCGGGTCGGTACCGGGATCGGTGGGGGTGCCGTCGCTCAGCAGCAGGTTTTTGATCTCCCAGGTAGCTGCCTTTTCGTTGTTGGAGACGTACTTGAAAGCAATGTGCACGTTGGCCTGTCCGATGAATGCTGCCGGGATCACGATGTCTCCCGAGGAGACGAAAGTCCAGTTGTTGCCAACCGGGTAGGTGGGGATGGTCAGCGGTGTCCAGGAGGCTGAAGTGGGGTCGCCTGAGCTGTAGTTTGAGGAGATCCAGAGTGTCTGGTCGTTGCTCATGTTGTCGGCATAGTTGATCACATGGTCGAATGTGAGGGTTGCTCCGGTTGCACTGCTCAGGTCGATGGCGGGGCTGATCAGCCAGCTTTCAGATGCTTTTGCTCCACTGATATATGCGCTGGCTTTCATGTAGCCGTTGTTGTCCCATTTCCAGACATAGCTCCCTCCTTCGGGAAGCAGCACATCGTAGATGGTGAAATCTCCCTGGCTTGAAGCAAAGCTCTCCTCCAAGAATGTTCCAGTCACGGGTGTTTCCTCCCCTTCATCGGGTGTCAGGTCAATCGGTTCACCTCCCGGATTTCCTTCAACCCAGTCGGTGATGGTGGCGTTCGGATTCAGGGCAGTCAACCCGGCGGTGGAGAGGTTCAGCTGGTAGCTGTACTGCGTGGCGGAGGCCAATGTGATGTTGTTCATGGTGAAGCGGAAAGTCATCCCGTTCACCGTGAAGAAGAAAGGCGTCGTGCCCATCTCCTGCCCCGGGGGAAGAATGGCCGATGCGGTGACCGATCCGTCGTCATGATGCACGAGGCGCAGATTCACCGGCTGGCGTGTGTTGCCGAGGGTGAAAGTCCCGCTGCTCAGGTCGAAAGTGCCGTCCACCAGCAAGTTGCCGGAGGTGACGGTCAATCCCTCGAGGGAGCTGACCCCCTCACCTGGAGTGATGGTGAAGAGCAGTTGTGAGAGCATGTGATTGAAGTTGAGGTTCACCAGCGGATTGGATTCATCTGCTCCTACAGCGTTGTTGGAGTAAAGCAGGTCGATGGCTGCGGGCGATGACTGGTCGGCCACGTTCACCGGAAAGCTGTAGTTGGTGATGGTTTCACGATAGGGATAATAGGCCACGAAGTCGATCCTGTCAGCCGGGTCCAGGAAGTAGATCCCTTCGCTGGCAGCTTGAAACAGGCCGTCGGCGGTGGCGGTGGTATATTTGATGTTTTCCCTTGCATGGTAAATACCTTCCGGCAATGTGGTGCCGCTGATGAGGGCATAGACGCCGATGGCGTCGCCCTGTTCCCAGGTGGTGCCGGTGGCACGTGTCTGCTGTGGCGCACCGATGGTGGCGTAGAACTTCAGTCTGTTCCCAATTTCCAGCGGATTTTCCGGATAATCATCCGTACTGCATGCCGCCATCATCATCAGGGCGGCCAAGATCAGGGTGTAAGGCTTGAAATGTTTCATCTTATTTATTTTTTATGTGGTTGTTTTAATTCATCGTAGGTATGGTTATCTGCTCCCGGGAAATTTTTTGTTGTGTCCTTCGATCCAATGTGTGAAGATGAAGATGGGGTCGGCATCGATGTTGCCGATCGCTCTCTACTCCGCCCCTGGTACACTTGCTGTGAGGTTCAGCGAGTAGCTGTAGTGCTTCCCGGATAACAGGGTCGCTGCTGCCGGGCTCCAGTGGTACTGCTTGCCATCGGCCAGCAGAATCTGCACAGACAGCGCATCTGCCTGTTGCCCCGGTAGCAGGATGGCTGTGGCCACTGCGCGGTTGTTAGCTGCATCGATGCTGATCACCGGGGTGATGCTACTGCTGGTTGTGCCGGCAGTAACGGTGCCGGTGGCAAGGTTCATGCTGCCCTCTGTCAGCACGTTGTCGATGATAAGGGTGGCACCCTCCAGTAACAGGCCCTCATCAGCGGTGAGCGTCAGCTCGAACCGGGAGAGGCTGTGGGTGAAGGTAAGGGGTACCGAAGGGTTCGCCTTGGTTTGTCCCGTTGCGGTGGCATACATCAGATCGATGGCCGACAGTGGTGTCTGTTGCGACAGATCGATCGCCAGTTGGTAGTCGCTGCTGACAGCGGTGCTGTAAGGGTAATAGGCTACGAAGTCGATGGCGCTGCCGTCAGCCGGGAAACGGATGGGAGTCATTGCTGGGGTGAAGAGACCAGAGGTGCCATCCACATTGTTTTCATAGGCAATGTTGGCTTTCGCGTCATAAACGGCATCTGTTGACAGGGGCATCCCCTCTCTCAGTGCAAAGATTCCAATGAGGTCTCCGGCCTCCCACCTGTTGCCAGTGGCTCTTGTTGTCTCCTGGCTACGGGTAGTAAAGATCGCCTCCACACTCTCTGCGGTTATTGTTGCCTCTTGAACCTCCTCTTTTGAGCAGGAGCTGAGCAGCAGCGCTATTCCTGCCAGAGGTAACATCATTTTTCCAAATGTGAGCATATTTGTCAATATTTAATAATGAATCGTTTTTGAAATCCTCAATTCCATTTGCCAAGGCTCTTTTGTCTCTTCACCTCTGTTGCCACTTCCGCAGGCAGCCCACTGAAGAAGGTGAATCCGGTCTCCTGTTCCAGCTCTTCCACCGACAGCACACTCCTGATGTAATCGATACCGGTAGCTCGGTTCTCCATCTTGAATGCGATAGATGTATACTCTCCGTTCAGCTTGTTCATGCGGCAGAGAGCTTTGTAGAGGTACTTGGGGATGGCCGCCTTCCTGCCTGAAGCATCGAGGGCATAGTTGACCCTCTCCGGGGGAGAGGGCAGGATGCTGCCCGTCACCACATAAAGGGTGTCATATTCGGTCTGTTTGCTCCAGTATCGCACTTTCTCCTCCAGGTCGCTCCAGGTGGAGCTGTTCATCTCGCTGTTTTGTGCCACCATGTTGGTGAAGTAAAAAGTGGTTCTGTTCAGGTTGCGGCTGGCACTGCGGCTGGCGCTCGGCAGCATGTGTCCCCTGCTGACCGTTCGGGTCTGCCAGCCGGAGAAGAGGTCCGGCTGATAATTTATGGGTATGAGTGGGTCATATTGCCAATCATCCGTCCGGTTACCAGAAAGCATGTAGGTGGGGTGGAGCGGATATGCCACCCATACCGGGTAAGTTTCCCTGGTGTCGAAATGGATGGTGTAGTTCCTTGCCTCACCCGAGGCATTGCTGTTGTTGAGCCAGCTGAGATCACTGACCATATGGGTCACCTGGTAGCTGTAGGGCGAGAAGCTTCCGGAAGCAGGCACCGGTGTCTCCATGTAGATCCGACTGGGCGGTCGTTCACCATCTTCCGGATCGGTGGGAATCACCGGCGGGGGTGTAAAGTTTACCGGGCGCAGGTTGTAAACCTCCCCGCTGTTGGTAGCGGTCAGCGGCGTCGTAACCCGTATATTCTCCGTCTCAAGCTCCACGCCGTAGGTGTAGATGTAATTCTCTTTTTGAATCAGGGGGATGTTCCACTTGTAGGCAACTTCATCTATCATGATGGTCAGTTCCACGCTGCTGCTCTGAGAGGGGAGCAGCACCCCCCGGATGATCCATTCATTTCCGCTGTTGGTAACCTCCAGCGGGATGATCCCGCGGCTTCCCTCATCGATCGTCAGTGCTCCTTCTCTCAGGGAGAGAGAGCCTTTCGTATAACCTTCGAGATGGGCCTCCAGATTGCCGGAGCGCATGGATTCATCTGCCATACGAAGACGTATGTAGATTCGTTGCAACACGTGGTTAAAGTCCAGTCTGTTAAGCATTTCTTTGCTGGCGGCACTCATTCCTTTCAGGTTGTTGCTGTAGAGGATGTTATGGGAATTGGAAGTGAGGTCGATGGGGAGTGTGTTGCCGGTCAGCTCCTGGGTGTAGGGATAGTAGGCGATGATGTTGAATGATCCGCTACCCGTGGGATAGTAGATGGGAGTTGTGGAGCTGAAATAACCTGCGCCGTTGGTGCTGTAAGGGATGTTGCGATGAGCGATATTTCCTTCGGCAAATACACCGATTTCATCGCCCTCTTGCCACTGCATGGTAGCCTCCGCGGGCATCGATTCCGCCTCGATGATCCGTGAGGAGAAGGCGAGTTGGGTGTCAGATTGTCCAGAGATATCGCGATCATCATCACATCTTGCTACGATAAAGGACAGAAAGAGTAACAAAAAGAAGGGTTTCTTCATTTTTTTAAGGATACTATTGGTTACTAATCGTTGATCGATGCCGTAAAAATAAAAAATAATATACGGAACAACAAAATTTTTTTTTGGTTTTTTACATTGCTTTTTCTTGATTGGCACAGCGTCCATCCGCTTTTTGGCAGACAATGTGGGTAGCCTTTTTCATTAAAGAGTATCCGTGATTTTTTAAGAAACCAAATCTGGGACAAAATCCGGGTGGGTAATCCTATTTTTATTAAATTTGTGAACCCGGTAAATCTATCGGGCTCATTTTAAAAAAACAGAATATGAGAACAATCATCATTTGGATCTCCCTTATCTTTTTCTCTGCAACTTCTCTTTCATCCCAGAACAGGAATGTATCTTCGTTAAATATTGCCACCTTTAATATCCGGATGGATACCCCAAAAGACAGCCTGGATGCATGGAGTCACCGCAAAGAGATGGTAAATGGTCTGATTCGCTTTCATGATTTCGACATTTTCGGTATACAGGAGGGATTTCACCATCAGATCATGGATATCCTGGAACCCGGGACTTATGCTTACGTGGGTGTAGGTCGTGATGATGGGAAAGAAGCTGGCGAGCATTCTGCCATCATTTACAAGAGAGAAAGATTTCTGGTTTTGGATAAGGGGGATTTCTGGTTTTCCGAAACACCCGATATTCCCGGAAAAGGATGGGATGCAACCTGTTGTAACCGAATCTGTTCATGGGCAAAGTTTAAAGATGTTGCATCCGGTAAAGAGTTTTATTTCTTTAATGTTCACTATGATCATCAGGGAAAAGAAGCCCGCAGACAATCATCGCTCTTGTTGATGAAAAAAATCCGTCAGATCGCCAAAGGTTATCCCGTAATTTGTACCGGCGACTTTAATGCGACCCCCGATTCAGAACCGGTTCAAATCATTCTCGAAGACGGATTGCTCAACGATTCATATCGGGTTACCCTGCAGCCTCCTTATGGAACAACCGGCACCTTTAACTCCTTTCATACCCAAGTGGGAATGACCAGCCGAATTGATTATATCTGGACAACCAAAGATATCATGGTGAATAAATATGGGGTGCTGAATGATGTGCAGTATGGTCATTTCCCTTCGGATCACTTTCCGGTGATGATTAATGTAAGTTTTTAGATATTTCTGACAATCTGTCGTGTTTCCCACCACGATGCTGCAAAGATGCAAAAAATCGCCGGATCAAAATAATTGTATCCGGCGATTTTTATCAAAAAGGTTTGAGAGCGGATTTTCGCTCACATTCCCGGAATAAATGAGGAAGTTACTTTGCTTTTCCCTGATTGGCCACGGCCTCCATCAGCTTTCTGATCTCTTCGGGGTCGCCCAGGAAGTAATCTTTCTGCAGGTTCATCTCATCATCGAACTCAAACACATAGGGCACAGCCGTAGGCAGGTTGAGGTTCACGATTTCTTCGTCTGAAATGTTTTTCAGATGCTTGATGATCCCCCGCAGGCTGTTGCCGTGGGCAGCCACTATGGTCTCGTTGTATTTCGTCTTCATCTCCGGGACGATGGTGTTGTTCCAGTAGGGCAGAATGCGTTCTACCGTATCTTTCAGCGCTTCGGTAAGGGGGAGGTCTTTTTCATCCACCCCCCTGTATCGTGGGTCCTGAAAGGGAGAGCGTGGATCATCTTTTTCCAGGGGCAGTGGCGGCACATCGTAGCTGCGACGCCAGATGAGTACCTGCTCGTCACCATATTTGGCAGCTGTTTCGGCCTTGTTCAGTCCCTGC
>LDZT01007459.1_pt1 | contig 13090 bp, 9 predicted proteins | sample 615521 | NCBI WGS metagenome assembly LDZT01 (sample SAMN03408292, study PRJNA278302) | terrestrial metagenome | isolation source: oil reservoir sample SB1 | place: USA: Alaska, North Slope, Schrader Bluff formation | collected 2011-09
TAGTGCTTCCAGGTTTCATAGACTCGCATGTCCATTTTGCTTTGAAAGTAGGCGAATTCGAATCCGCGGATGATTTTGAGTCCGGTTCAAAGACGGCTGCCTACGGTGGCATAACGACTTTCTTGGATTTTACCGATCCGATTTTACATCATAGTGAATTTAAGGATGCTTTGGAAAAACGGAAAAGAGAGGCCGAAAATTCCTGCATAGACTATTCATTTCACGCGACGGTAGGAGACTTCAAAGGTGATGCTGAAACACTCAAAATTTTGTGTAAAGATGAAGGCATCAATAGTATAAAAGTATTTACCACTTATTCTGAGACAGGCAGACAATGCTCCTATAATATGATTGAAAAATTGTTTGATCAAGAGATGACGCTGATGGCTCATTGTGAAGAGGAAGATCTGCTTAAAAAAAGATGGGAGAATACAGCGACTTTTGAGAAATCAAGACCGGTAATGGCTGAGAGATCTGCAGCTATGCATATGGCTGATATGGCTGAGAAGAAAAAGAGCAGACTGTACATCGTCCATATCTCATCCGGGAGCACGCTGGATATGATTAAGCTGAAGCATCCTGCACAAATAGGGAAGAGTATTTTTTTGGAAAGCTGCCCGCATTATTTCTATCTCTCGGATGTCAAACTAAGCAATATAGATGGAAATCTCTATCTTTTGACACCCCCTTTGCGAGGTGGAAAGGAATTGATGAGATTAAGAAGCAGCGTCGCATTAATCGACACAATTTCAACCGATCATTGTCCTTTTATGATAGAAGAGAAAATGAAATATGAAATGGCTTATCAGGTCCCTATGGGGATTGGCGGTGTGGAGCATTCCTTTCCTTTGATGTTCAATCTATTTGGAGATGCCATCATTCCAAAATTCACTTCCAAACCGGCTGAGATATTTGGCTTGAAAAACAAGGGTGAGATAAAAGTCGGAAAGGATGCCGATCTGGTCATATATGACAGCTCATTATCCAACACGATAAAGGACAGCCATTCTAATGCCGACTACACCGTTTATGAGGGACTGAAAATAAGAGGTAAGATTTCAGCGACAATTTCAAGAGGACATATTGTTATGGAAAATGATCAGTTCTATGGAGGACAAGGACAGTTCATCAGGAGGTGAAATGGTGAAAGCAATTGTAAACGTCAGAATTTATGATTTCGTGGATTATATTGACAATGGATATATCATATTTGATAAGAGTATCCTAGAAGTAGGACAGATGAAGGACTTCAACAAGAGCATGGAGAGGATTGACGGCAAGGGTAAGATTGTTATTCCAGGATTGGTGAATTTTCACACACACCTTTATTCAAGCCTGTTCAGAGGGCTTGACATGAAGACAAGCCCTGAGAATTTCCATCAGGTGCTGGAGGAGATATGGTGGAAGTATGATAAATATCTAAAGCTGGAGGATATCGGTCTTGCGGCAGGAATGTATTGTATCGAAAGCCTCAAATCAGGTGTCACAGCACTAGTGGATCACCATGCAAGCGGTGAGATTCAGGGTAGCTTACTGGTGATTAGAAATGTGATAAAAGGTCATTTTGGCATGAAAGGTCTGGTATGCTTTGAAACCAGTGACAGATATGATGTTGATTCCTGTATCGATGAAAACGTAGATGCGATCAAAATGGGAGACGGGTTGTTTGGACTGCATGCCTCTATGACATTGAGCGAGGAAACCCTTAATCAGTGCAAAGAGAGGCTGCATAATACACCTATTCACATCCATGCCGCAGAGAGCATAGAGGACGAGGATCATTCCGAGAAACATTATGGCATCAGAGTCGTTGAAAGACTTGATAGACATCAGTTGCTGAACAAACATTCCATACTGGCCCATTGTGTGCATATCAATGAACTGGAAGCAGAAATAATTTACGATAGAGAGTGCATTGTGGCACTGAATCCCAGCTCGAACATGAATAATGCTGTCGGGATTTTTGATTATGACCTGTTTAGAAGAAATAGCATCAATCTAGTGGTTGGAACAGACGGGCTGGGTGCAAATGTAGCCAAGGAATGGCAGAACATTTATTATTTCGGCAAGCAGGCTATGAATAAACCATCAGGTATCGGACCGGATGAAATCCGATATCACATCATCAAATCCTATGAATTGTTCAACCAACTGACCGCTAAAAAAACAGGCAGGATTATGGCAGGATATGATGCCGACTTGTTGATGATAGATTATGAACCACCCACACCAATGGACGAAAGCAATGCGTTCGGACATGTTTTGTTTGGACTTTTTGACAATCTGAGACCTAGGGATGTTTTTATAGAGGGTGAGTATAAGATCAAAGACTATGATTTGCAAGTGGCGTTTGATACTAATCGTGAATTGGTTGATAAGCTTTGGAAAAGGATTGGAGGAAATAATGAGTCTTAAAGTAAGATTGTACGATGTAGTATTCGATAATCCATTACTACCTGCTTCCGGTCCTATCGTTGGCAGTATCCATAATCTTTTGCATTTTAACCTTTCAAAGGTAGGTGGTATCGTCACCAAAACCATATCGGTGGAGGGCGCTGTGGTTTCAAAACCGTGCATTGCAGGGAAAGATAACACCATATACAATACTGAGCTTTGGAGTGAGTATCCAATCGACAAATGGTCAGAGCAGATACTACCGGAGCTCAAAAAAGAAATCAGAAAGCCACTGATAGTCAGTGTGGGATATACGGCATCGGATATGGAGAGGGTTGTACCGAAAGTGAACGAGTTTGCTGATTTTTTCGAGGTAAGCACCCATTATGGCATGGATGAGTTGGGACCTCTGGTTGAAAAAATTTGCACCTTGACCGACAAACCAGTATTTGTCAAATTGAGCCCACATATTCAAGATTACATCGCTTTTGTGGAAAAAGCCATCGAATATGGTGCGAAGGGTATAGTCGCCACCAATTCTTTAGGACCTGGGATGATTGTGGATTTAAAAAGCAGATCGGTTACAATAGGCGTGGATGGTGGCAAATCATGGATTTCCGGTCCGTCTATCAAGCCAATCGCACTCCATCGTGTTGCAAACATCAGAAAAGCCTTTCCGAATCTTCCGATAATTGCCTGTGGGGGTGTTGAAAAAGCAGAGGATGTTTTGGAATTTGTGCTTGCAGGAGCAGATCTTGTCCAGATGCTGTCGTCATCTCTGATTAAAGGGAGAGACCTGTTTGATAAAATTGTGAGCGATCTTCCTGTTGTGATGGCTCGTTATGGTATTGCTTCGATAGAAGAACTGAGAAATACAGATTTAGATACCAAGCCATTGGGGAGGGGAGGGTATCCGGTTGTTGATGACAATAGCTGTACAAAGTGTAGGTTGTGTGTCAGGATATGCCCTGAAATGGCTCTGAGTCTTGACTCAAATATCCAATTGGACAGTGAAAGATGCATTTGTTGCGGATTGTGTCAGTCCAGATGCCCTGTAGGTGCCATATCGGGGGTGCTATAATGACAGATTATCGACTGAAGTGCATCTCATGTGAAAAGGAATATGAACCTGAAAGAAGCCTGTACTATTGCCAGGAATGTGGACCTTTGTTGGGAACACTGGAGGTCATATACGACTATGACAAAATAAAAATCGGACATAGTTTTTCTAAGAATGCCGGAATAACCCAATTCAAGGACCTGTTACCGGTAAATTTTCAGACGAATATGGATTCGTTTGTTGGCGGTACACCACTGATCAAATTAAGAAAAATTTTCGGCACAGATGAGATGATGATTAAATTTGACGGGGTGAGCATGTCGGGATCCTATAAGGATAGGGCCAGCATCATTGCCATCAACAAGGCAATGGAATATGGGTTTGATACAATATTTTGCGCTTCCACCGGCAATGCAGCGTCATCTCTGGCTATTCTGTCAGCCCATACACGGCTGAAAACCTATATTTTTGTCCCTTCGACCATACCAAAAGGGAAGCTTGTACAGCTGATCGCAGCCGGTGCAATTGTTCTTCCGCTTATAGGTACTTATGATGAGGCTTTTGATATTTCAATGGATATCGGGTTGAAAAAAGGCTGGTATTGCCGAAACTCCGCTATCAATCCATACCTGCTGGAGGGCAAGAAAACCGGTGCGTATGAGATAATCGTACAGAATGATTATAAGGTACCTGATTTTTGTTTTGTGTCTGTTGGTGATGGCACTGTCGTAAGTTCGTTGTTCAAAGGCTTTATGGAGTTCGAGAGGTTGGGAATTACAGACAGGATGCCTAGAATAATCGGTGTTCAGGCAGAAGGAGCCTCCACGCTCAAGAAGGTATTTGAAAAAGGAAAGCCATATACACCTATTGAAGAAAAGGTCCATACTTTAGCCGACAGCATATCCGTGGGCAACCCAAGGGACGTGATTAAAGCCTGCAAATATATGGAAAAATATGAAGGGGAGCTTATAAGTGTCAGTGATGAGGAAATACTGCAAGGCATCATGATGCTGGGGTCTACAACTGGTGTATTTTCTGAACCTGCCGGAGCAGCCGCATTTGCAGGGTATCAAAAAATGATGGGTGACGGGAGAATAGCTTCGAGACAATCGGTTTGTCTGGTGATAACCGGCAATGGATTGAAGGATATTCACGCTGTAGAAAATGCTGTTAATGTAAATAATTATAAAAAAGAAGAAATTTACAATATATTGGAGGGAGGGTTAATATGAATTTCAAAGAAATTGTACAACCTTCGTCATTGGAAGAAGCCTATGAGTTTTTAGCAAATCATCAAAAATCGGTCATTATTGGTGGCGGTGTATTTTTGAGATTGCAGAAAAGAGAGGCTGATCTTGGGATTGATCTCTCACATTTGTCTTTATCCTACATCAACAATGGTGCAAGAGAGTATCATATTGGAGCCATGACAACTCTGCGAGATATTGAGACCAGCGGTTTCCTGCCGAAATGCATGGTGGAATCCGTCAGGCAAACCGGTGGTGTTGGGCTTAGAAACATGGTGACTATCGGGGGCAGCGTATGTGGCAAATATCCATTTTCTGACATCAACACAGCCCTGCTGTCATTGGGTGCGAGGCTTATTTTTTTTAAGAAAGGCGAGATTGCAATGGAGCGTTTTCTGGGTGGAAACTACATGTTGAATGATATCCTGATATCGATTGTTGTTCCAAAGGTTGACTACTCAACCTGCAGATATTTCAAGCATACCTATACGGATTTCTCGCTGGTTAATATAAGCGTCTCATCCGGAGAAAACGTAAGGATTGCTGTTGGTGCAAGACCGGGAAGATCAGTTCTTGTTCAGGATATCAACACAAAACATACATCAGAGGAATTGCTGGATCAGATAGAGTTTAAGGATGACATAAGGGGAAGCGGAGCCTATAGGAGACACATAGCCGAGGTCATGCTATCGGAGATATTGGAGGAGGGATTATTGTGGAAATAATGCTGACAATCAATAACCAAAAACGCAGGCTACTGATTGAGCCTGATGAATATTTACTGGACACCCTCAGAAAGGCAGGTATAAAAAGTGTCAAGAGAGGCTGTGATACGACATCCTGTGGCATGTGCTCGATATCAGTCGACAATAAACTGGTCAATTCATGCTCTTATTATTCCATCAGAGCAGTGGGAAAGGAGATTTTGACTGTTGAAGGAATACCGGAAGAGGCTGGATTGATAGCTGATTTTATAACTGCTGAAGGAGCTGAGCAATGCGGGTTCTGTTCTCCAGGACTCGTCATGGCAATACATTCCATGAAGCATGATCTGGATGATTTCAGTATGGAGAATATCAAACATTATCTTGCGGGAAATAGTTGCAGATGCTCGGGCTATGAAGGTCAACACAGAGCCATACTGAAGTATCTGGAGGTGAAATAAATGGGTGTAAAAAAATCGATTCCCAAGATTGATGGGAAAGGGCTTGTCACCGGAAAACCGGCTTACACTGATGATTTAAGTCCGCAGAATGCATTGATTGTTAAGGTGCAAAGAAGCCCCTACGCCTACGCAGAAATCATGGATATCGATGTGGAAGAGGCCTCGGCGATAGAGGGTGTCAAATGCATTCTAACCTATAAGAATGTACCGGAGGGCCTGTTTACGAGGGCTGCTCAGGGCTATCCAGAACCATCGCCTTACGATAAGAAGATTCTGGACAAATATGTAAGATATATCGGAGATGAAGTAGCCGCTGTAGCGGGGATTGATGAAAAAACAGTTGACAAGGCCCTTGATGCTATCAAGGTGACCTATAGACAGCTAAAACCCATCATCGATTTTGAGAAGGCAAAGGATTCGGATATTCTAGTCCATGACCATGACAGAAGCTACAGCTTGTTCGACATCGGACATGCGCCGGATCGAAACCTAGCCTCCAGCTATGAGATGGAAATAGGAAGTGTTGCTGAAACATTAAGACAATGTGACGTTGTTCATGAAGGAACCTACTATACAGAAGCAAACTCGCACTGTATGGCAGAGCCTCATTCCTCGTCGGCTTATTTGGATCTGCAGGGCAGATTGACCATCATGTCGTCCACCCAGGCCCCATTTCACATCAGAAGGATTCTGGCCAACATTTTGATGATGCCCATTTCAAACATACGAGTGATCAAGCCAAGGATTGGTGGTGGTTATGGTGGCAAACAGGCTGTACATGGTGAGTTTTTTGTCGCACTGACAACGCTCAGGACCAAGCTGCCTTCCAAAATGATATATTCGAGAAAAGAGGTCTTTCAATCCACCTATACCAGACACGCAACCAGAACAGAGATGAAGATAGGCGCCATGAAGGATGGAACCATAAAAGCCATCGATATGAATGTATTATCAAACACAGGTGCCTATGGTGAACATGCCTTAACCGTTCTGATGGTAATCGGAGCCAAGTCTCTACCTTTGTATAACAAGGTCGAGGCTGTGGCATTCCGGGGCGATGTTGTCTATACCAACATAACACCGGCTGGAGCTTATCGAGGATATGGAGCTGTTCAGGGAAATTTTGCGTTGGAGTCTTCCATAGATGAATTGGCGGATAAGCTGGACATAGACCCTGTGGAAATCAGAATTAAAAACATGATCAAGGTAAAAGAGACTTCCAAAATATTTGAAGTCATGGGTGAAGGCCGTGAAGGCACCCCGATGATTATCGAGTCCTGTGGATTGGATAAATGCATGGCGGTATGTCTGGAAAAATTGCATTGGAAAGATAAGTATCCAAGACAGGTTATTGATGAAAATATAGTGCGGGGAGTTGGATTGGCTATCGCAATGCAGGGATCTGGGATACCTCATATCGACATGGCCTCCTGCATCTTGAAACTGAATGACGATGGTTCATTCAACATGATGATCGGGGCAACAGATTTGGGAACAGGATCGGATACCATTCTGGCACAGATGGCGGCAGAGACATTGAGGGTTCCGGTTGAAAAGATAATAGTATACTCTTCTGATACAGATTTGACACCATTTGATTCAGGGGCATACGCTTCAAGTACCACTTTCATATCCGGACATAGTGTCAGAATAGCAGCTGAAAATATGATCGGCGAAATAAAGAGAGCTGCCATGAGGCATTTCAATACAGATGTGGTTGATTTTGACGGCACACTGATCCGTTGGGAAAAGGGTAATATTTCATTGCCTGAACTGGCTCAGATACTGTATTATTCCGAAAACCAGGAGCAATTGGTGTCATCGGGATCCTATGTTTCCAACACATCGGCACCTCCCTACATGGTAGGTGGAGCAGAAGTGGAGATCGATAAGAGAACAGGTAAAGTCAAACTATTGAACTTTGTTGCAGCTGTGGATTGTGGAACAACCATCAACCCAAATCTGGCTAAGATTCAAGTTGAGGGTGCTTTACTACAGGGCATAGGTATGACCTTGTATGAAGAGGCAAAATATACATCTAATGGGCACCTGATCAATAATAGTTTTTTGAAATACAAGGTGCCAACGAGAATGGAGGTTGGGAAAATACATGTGGAATTTGTTGAAAGCTATGACCCTACGGGACCATATGGTGCCAAATCAGTAGGAGAAGTGGGAATCAATACGCCACCGGCAGCCATCACCAATGCCATCAAGAATGCATTGGGCATTCGGATCAGAAAATTGCCTGTCAAGAGTGAGACCGTATGGGCTATGCTAAATGAGAAAAGGCAGGATTGATATGGATTTAAAGAATAAGTATAAAAGAAGAGTTGAACTGGCAGCAGGCAGAGATAAGGTTGAATTGCTCATGAAGAATTGCAAAATTGTCAATGTATTCAGCCACAGCATCGTTGAAGGCAATCTGGCTATTGATTCCGGGAAGATAATCGGTATTGGTGATTATGAGGCACATCAAACTATTGATATGAAAGGTAGATATGTGGCACCGGGTCTGATAGACAGTCATGAGCACATGGAATCCTCTCTTGTAACACCGGAACAGCTGGCAAGGGTTATCGTCCCAAAAGGCACAACCACAATCGTTGCGGATCCCCATGAGATTGCCAATGTCTGCGGTCTGGGAGGAATCCAGTTCATGATAAATGCCACCCGCAACATTCCCTTGAATGTGTTTTTGATGATGCCTTCTTGTGTTCCATCAACAAAGTTCGAACATTCCGGTGCGATATTGAAAGCGAAGGATATTGAGGTATTGATGGGTGAGAATATTGTGCTAGGGTTAGGTGAACTGATGGACTACCCCAGTACTATAGCAGGAGATGAAGCCATTATTGACAAGGTGTTGTTGGCAGATCGGAAGATAATCGATGGACACAGCCCCCTGGTGACTGGGAAGGAACTGAATGCTTACATCATCAATGGCGTGAAGACTGACCATGAGTGCACCAATCTGGCGGAAATGGCAGAGAAGCTTTCTCTAGGTATGTATATCGCTATCAGAGAGGGATCTGCATCAAGAGATTTGGAGACGCTGATTGCCGGCGTCAGTGAAAAAATAGAAAGACGTATCACTTTCTGCATAGATGACAAACACCCGGGAGAAATACTGTCGGAGGGCCATATTGATTATAATGTCAGAAAAGCCATATCAATGGGTATAGAACCTATTAGTGCAATTCAGATGGCTACACTCAATACAGCCGAGTGTTATCATCTAAGGGATATAGGTGCCATAGCACCCGGATATGACGCTGATTTGATTGTCTTAAATGATTTGAAGAAATTTGAGATTGTTCAGGTCTACAAAAAAGGTGAGCTGGTAGCTGAAAACGGTAGCGCATTGTTTCAGGTTGGGAAACCGGATATATCAGCGGTTATTGATACTGTCACCATAGGTGAGATAACTGCAACTGATTTGGAGATAAGAATGCGTTCAGACATCGCAAGAGTCATCAGGATGAACCCAAAGTCTCTGCATACTGAGTCTGTCATCAGAAAGGTCAGCGTCGATGGAGAGAATAGATTCATTTCCAATAAATATATTGATATCATCAAAATGGCCGTCATTGAAAGACACGGCAAGAGTGGGACAATAGGATTGGGTTTGATTGAAAACTTCAAACTGAAGGGTGGTGCCATAGCCACTACCATAGCCCATGATTCCCACAATCTGATTGTGCTGGGAGATAATGATGAAGATATGCTGAAGGCTATAGAGAAAATAAAAGAGATACAAGGCGGAATAGTGGTGGTAGTCGGCGGTATAGTAAGGGATTATCTGCCGCTACCAGTTGCCGGCTTGATGTCAGATGCCCCTATGGAAACTGTTGCCAAGAAAATATCAGATATCACCAGAATTATTTACAAAGAACTGGGTGCGAATAGGGAAGCAGATCCATTGATGACCCTAAGTTTTCTAGCTTTGCCTGTAATTCCTGAGGTTAAAGTAACTGATATGGGGCTGTTTGATGTAAGCACAATGAGCTTTGTCGATATAAATGTAGAATAATAGGACAGGAGGCTTAGAGCGGGATTAATGGCATAGATGTTATGTTTGATATAGTGTTGTTTCCTATGTTTCTTGTGGAGGATATGGAAAATGCACAAATGCTCATCAAGCAGACAACAGAAAACATTATGAGGGTTGTCAATTCGTAGAAAAAGCAGTAAAATTAGCTTCAAACGAGGTGATATTCAATGAACAGATTCATGAAAATAGCAGTAAAGGAAGCATTAAACGGAATCAAAAACAAGGAAGGTGGACCTTTTGGTGCGGTTGTTGTCAAAGATGGTGAAGTGGTTGCCGTGGGACACAACAAAGTCATCGCAACCAATGACCCAACCAATCATGCTGAAATTGTAGCTATCAGAACAGCAACTGAAAAGCTTGGCAGGTTTGATCTGTCAGACTGCGAAATATACACGACTTGCGAGCCTTGTCCCATGTGCTATTCTGCAATCCACTGGGCGAAGATTCCTGTCATGTATTACGGTGCCACAAGATCTGATGCCGAGAGAGTGGGCTTTGATGACAAATACCTTTATGATGTTTTAACAGGGCTCAAAAAAGATGAGAAATTAAGAAGCGAACAGATAGAGAGGGATGAGTGTCTGGTTCCTTTTGAGATTTATGATAAGGATCAGAACAAAACCCTGTATTAAGAGGGGTTATGAAGATGGATTTTCCTGTGAGTTTAATGACAGTTTCTGATTCCGAAAAAGGAAGATTATGATATAATAAGTCAAAACAAATAAAAATAACTGGAGGATAAAATGTCAAAAATATTTGAAGAATTCACCATTAAGGACCTTACGTTAAAAAATAGGATAGTCATGCCTGCAATGTGCATGTATTCAGCTGAAAAGGATGGCTATGCCAATGATTGGCACTTCACACATTATACAGCAAGAGCTATAGGTGGCGTAGGTCTTATAACACTTGAAGCCACAGGGATAGAACCGAAGGGACGAATATCAGATAATGACCTTGGCATATGGGATGATTCACACATTGAAGGGCTTAAAAAAATTGTCGATCTAGGCCATAAATATGGTGCAAAGATGGGGATACAATTAGCTCATGCTGGTAGAAAATCCACTGTTGAAGCCATGGAATGCATAGCTCCTAGTCCGATAGCTTTTAGCGACAGGATGAAAAAACCCAGGGAAATGACACATGGTGACATCCAAGATGTCGTCAAGAAATTTGGAGAGGCAACAAAAAGGGCTCTACAAGCGGGATTTGATATGGTTGAGGTTCATGGAGCACATGGCTATCTGATCAATGAGTTTCTATCGCCACTATCCAATGAAAGGAATGACGAATACGGCGGATCATTGAAAAATAGAACTAGATTTCTTGGACAGGTCATTGAATCGGTCAGAAAAGAGTGGCCTGAGTCAAAACCGTTGCAGCTAAGAATTTCTGCCTATGAATATGTGGAGGGCGGCAATGAAGCTGAGACACTTGCTGATATGATAAATCTGGTAAAAGACCTGGGTGTTGATATCATAGATGTCAGTACAGGTGGTGTGGTATTGTGTGAAATGGATGTGTATCCCGGATATCAGGTCAGGCATGCGGAGGTTATTAAGAAAAACACTGGACTTCCAGTAATAGCAGGTGGATTGCTTACCTCACCATTAATGATTGAGGAGATACTAAGGAATAACAGAGCGGAGCTGGTTTTTCTGGGAAGAGAACTGCTCAGAGAGCCTAATTGGGTCTATAAAGCAGCAAAAGAGCTTCATACCGTTGTAGAGTGGCCTGTACAATATGAGAGGGCTTATAAATAAGCTTATAAATCCAAGAGAAAGATGGTGAGGATACGTGTTTGATCAAAACATGAATTGGCTTGAGCTGTATAAGATTATTTTTGAGCAATTCTATTATTGGCTTGTTGTGACAGATAAGGATGGTATCATTGTACTGATGAACAAATCTTATTGCGAATTCAATCATGTGACACAAGAGGAAGCTATCGGTAAGCATGTAACAGAGATAATCGAAAATACCCGGATGCACATTGTGGCTAAGACAGGAATCCCGGAGATTGGCCAAGTACAGGAAATAAATGGTAGCCATATGCTTGCAGACAGGGTCCCGATACACAACAAAGAGGGTGAACTGATCGGTGTAGTGGGCTCGGTTGTTTTCAAAGACATAGCAGACCTTGATTCCTATGTGAAAAAGGTTGTCCTTATGGAAAAGGAATTGGAATATTTCAAGAAGGAATTAAAAAAAGCGAGAGGACCTGAGAATACCTTTGACAATATCATTGGAGAAAGCCAATTATTGAAAGAAACAAAAGACCTGGCTCTAAAGGTTGCAAAAAGTAAGTCTAGTGTATTGATATTGGGAGAGAGTGGAACAGGCAAGGAGCTTTATGCCAATGCAATCCACAATGCCAGTTACAGAAGAGATTTTGAAATGGTAAGATTGAATTGTGCCAGCATACCCCATGATTTGCTGGAATCAGAGCTGTTTGGTTATGAGTATGGAGCCTTTACAGGTGCGAAAAAAGAAGGCAAACTGGGTAAGATTGAGATTGCTGATAAAAGCACCCTATTTCTGGATGAGATTGGCGATCTGCCTCTGACGATGCAAGCTAAATTGCTTCGTTTTCTTCAGGAAAAGGAAATAGAGAAAATTGGAAGCACAACCGTTAAAAAAGTCGATGTCAGAGTTATTGCAGCGACCAATAAAAATCTGGAGGAAATGATCAGGCAAAAAACATTCAGAGAGGATCTTTATTATCGCCTAAATATATTCAAGATAGAGATACCACCTCTAAGAGAAAGAAAAACAGATATCCCCGTTCTTGCTAAATTTTTGTTGAGAAACAAAGCTAACGAGATGGACCGATATGTAATAGAATTTAATGATGAAGCCATGAGACTTTTGATTGAGTATGACTGGCCTGGAAATGTAAGGGAGCTTGAAAACACAATAGAGAGAGCCATTAACCTGGTGGGTAAGGAGGCTGCAATTACTAAGCATCATCTACCCTATCATATCAGGGAAAAAAGATTGGACCATTATGGCTACAATAAAAGTGAGAGTCTAAAAGAAATGGTAGCTCAGCTTGAGATCAAAGAGATCAAGAATGCATTGGAACTAAGTTTGGGCAACAAAATCCATGCAGCAAAGATTTTAAAAATCAGTAGAACAAGTCTATATGAAAAAATTAATCGCTATCA
>LDZT01005329.1_pt1 | contig 13077 bp, 15 predicted proteins | sample 615521 | NCBI WGS metagenome assembly LDZT01 (sample SAMN03408292, study PRJNA278302) | terrestrial metagenome | isolation source: oil reservoir sample SB1 | place: USA: Alaska, North Slope, Schrader Bluff formation | collected 2011-09
GGGCATAAACTCCACTGGAACTACCAAGGTGAAATTGGCAACAAATTCAATACAAGAATTTTCGGTACGAGAATCAAGCACCTTAATGGGTGCGGTCTCAATCAAGATGTACGATAAGTTCGGGATCGTCTTGCGGATTGAAACAACTACCAATGATGTCTCCCAGTTCCGGCACTACCGTGAAGTCCAGCGCCATGATGGGGGCAAGGAGAGCAAGGTTGCCCCGATGAAAAAGAACATCTACAGCATCTACATCCTGGCCCAGTTGCTCAAAGACTCTAATCGTCGCTATCTTGAATTCATCTCCGCATTTGACGATCCCAGCGATGGAATGAAGAAACTTTTTAAAATCTCCGATCCTGTCAAAAAGGATGACAGAAGTTACAAGGGTTTCAATTTCTTCAGCCAGGCCGACCAGAAGTTCTTTGAAGTCCTGGCGCGGGGTGAATTTAACATCAACGGTTTTCAGAACAAGATGATCCGCAAATCTATCCCTGCCCTGAGTTCTTCATCCATCACCAGGATCTTAAAGCGCCTTTTGCTCCACGGTTTCATTAAAAGAGTTGCGAGATCCCGTAAATGTTACCTCACCAAACTGAGGAAAGCTGTCATCACTACCGGACTAAAGACAAGGGCGCTTTTTATCATCCCCAGTTTAGCTGGTTTGGAGTTCACTGTTGCATAATTTTCTTTCCAGTTTGCGAAGATCTTCGGACTTAAGGGCCTAATCTGGTGGAGGAACATTATCCCAACTTATTCCCCAGTCATCTATTTTCCATGGCTCATTTTCCTTTTCTTTAATCAAGTCGAAACTATAATTTAATTTTTTCTTATCTACTTCAGGATGGATTATCTTATATTCAAAATCAACATCGAAAGATGCAAAATCAACAGGCTTGGTTAATTGGCCTCCACCATGTTTCATATAACCTACTTTTGTTTTTTCTGATTCATCGGGCGTTATATTTATAATTTTTACATATTCATACTTTACCATGCAGTTCTGCTCTTTCCGCTTCACCCAATCTTGTTCAAATTCTCCTCTTTTCCTAGTTGAAAGGTATTGTAATTGTTCGTCATAATCGTTGTCGTTAAGTGCTTTCAGATAACGTATTACTGTTTGCTTTGCCTCTTCTTTGTCACTGACAGCCTGCTTATTTTTTTCACTACTATGATCATTAGAAATATTACATCCCGCAATAAACAAGGGGATAATAATAAAAAATATATATAAAAGTTTGGGTCTCATAAACACTAACCTCCTAAAAATCAGGCATAATCAGGCAGTTTTTTTGCCTGCCTGATTATGCCATCAGAATCTTAGTTATACCACCCGTATATTTTTAAGTATCTTTTGCTACTTGTGTAGTTTGAAATTTCGTAGTTTCGTCGATCAGTATCATGGCAACATATGAAAATATGCCTGTTTCCTTGACCGTCAGTATATGCATTGTTAATAAATAAGCTATGAAAACCGGACGAACCAGAATACAATTGGGCAATATCGCCTCTAATTGCGTTCCATACATCAGTAGTCCCGGCATGTAAACCATAACCTGTATCATGTAAGGCGTAGTCCCAAAATGGATTTACCCCTGTCCAAGGAGGTGTCGTATTTGAGTAACTATACCAGAACCACCTTTGATTATAATTTGGATTTCCTACTGTATCAAAGGGTATACCACCAGCATATAAGCATTGACTGGTAAAATTAGTGCAATCTCCGCCTTGACCAGTATAATTACCCCATGATGGATTTCTACCATATGCCCAATCCAATGCATATTGTACGGCTGAATCTCTATTATATCCTTGTAAACTCATTGGATTTACAGTCAAAGGACCAACATCTTGATCATTATATCGTTTGTTTGATTTATTCATTTTTTGTTGATTATAAGTCATCACCTCATGTTTACTGTTTTCTAAAATTTCTTTTTTAGCCTCGTTAATTGTTTTACCAGTTGCAATTCTAAGTAATAAATCCTTTTTTGTTTCATCGTTGCTATTATCACTTATTATAAGCCATTTATCATTAATCTTTTCTAGCTTAATAATGTGTTCATCACGTAATTCTGAACAAACATCAGGAGAGGCATTTTGGTATATTTGGCTATTTTCAACTACTTTAACTTCTGCCTTATCGTTAAATACATCTATGATTTCAAAATCCATTTTTAATACATATTTTTCAAATCGTAAATCAAGAGGCTGGATTTTCCTATGGTTAACATCTATACTTAAAGACGCAGCTTCTAACTTATATCCAGGATTGTCATCAGTTTTCCAGAAAATACTAATATCTTTTTCTTGCAAAACAGAAAGCGATTGGTACTTTGTATCACAAAATTTTGTAATAACATCTTTTATGGCAAGTTTATCGTTAGTATTTTCATATGGTTCGTTTGCTCCGGCAATTAATACACTTCCGTTAATAAAAGTAGCAAGAAGGCTTAAGATAAACAGACTCATCACAATCAAACCTAATTTTTTTATGGTGAATCTTCCCAAAATTGTCCTCATTAACTTTTCCCCCTTTTAATTTTTAATTTCGGTTTTGGTCCCTAATCAACCTTTTTCCTACTTTGCTTTCCTTACGCTTCCTTAACATATTTTCGCCACCAAATGTCTTTTCGCCTACTGTTGCTGCTCCCACCACCTTTAAAGCTCTTGACTGCTCTATAGGCAACCCCTTTATAGAATTGCCTTTTTCCCTGGTATTTGTTGGCTTCTTATACCCATGAGTTATGCACTTAAAGGTGGTGGCCTATTAATTTCATGCATAGCGCGTTTCACCTCCTCAATAAATTAGTAAATTCTCGGAAACTCTCATGAGACTCCGTCAAAGACTTTTTTACCCGCTGTTTTTTTGCTCATCCCCAATGGCTGCCTAATATAAAAAATTCCGATTTATGAAGATGTCTGGAGTAAATTAAATATTTTATCTGATAACAGTCCCGGATCATTGGTTTAAGGACTTGACTCTTTTTCATCCCCCCAAAATCAAAATGGAAGCATGATTTTCCAATATCACCACAATGAGGTAGGATGAGAATGCTTGGTAATTGGCGCACGCTTGTGGAGTGCCGTATTTTCCATTATATTCCTTTAAGGGCACTCTCCCCTACACTCTCCCCTATATAAACAATCTTAAAAAACTTTTGCAACACTTATTTATGGAAATTTTTCTGGTCATACTTTAGTTTATTTTTAAAATGTCTTTGTTTTTTATCGCCAAATCTCGCCCAGATACCTGTATAATTACAACAAAGGAGTGATTTGATGATAATGATGATAATAACCGCAATGGAAGGCGATGACGATAAAGCCTTTATGCTGAATTTATATAAAGACTATTATGGTCTGGTGCGAAAGACGGTTTACCATATTACCCATGATGCCAATAATGTAGAAGATTTGATCAACGATACTTTCATAAAATTAATTGAAAAAATATCTTTAATTAGAACGCTGGAAAGTTGCAAATTGGCTACTTATGTTGTCTATGCTTCTAGAGGCGTGGCGATAAACTTTGTAAAGCACCGAGATGTGCAGAAAAAACATGCCTATTATGGACAAGATCTGGATCTGGCGGAAGAGATCCCTAGCCCGGAGGGTAACATAGAAGACCGAATCATTCATCAGGAAGAAATGAAAGAGATGGGGAATGTCATATTAAAGCTCCCCGAGAAGCAGAAAGATCTATTGTACTTTAAGTACATATTGGAAATGCCTGATCGGGATATAGCAGAAATTTTTAAAATTGCTCCCGATAGTGTCCGGCAGTATTTGACAAAAGCCCGAAGAAAAGCCAAGGAGTTCTTGGATAAGGAGATGAATAAGCGTGCCGAATAACAGTTCGGAACAAATGCGGAAAAAGCTTTATGAGGAATATGAAGACAGTCTGTTTAAATTGGTCATGCACGATGCCGCGGAAAAAGAAGGCCAGCTTTTCCTGGAGGAAAAAGAAAAGCTGAAAAATGACCCGGAATTTTTTCCTTCCCATGCGGCAGTCCAAAAATTCAGTCAACAACTGGATGCGCAGCTAAAAAAGCCGAAGGCTTATGCCGGAAGGCAGCGCATTTGGCAGTTCTTAAACAGAGCGGCAGTCGCCATGCTGATCATGCTGGTTGTATTAGGCGCCACGGTGGTGACCGTGGAGGCAATGAGAGTCAGGGTGTTGAATTTTTTAATGGATATTCAGCAGGAATATACATCTTTTCAGTTAAAGGACAACAGCAGCGGTTCGGAGGGTGACAGCACAACCATAGACTGGCGCCAGGCTTATGTCCCGACCTATATACCGTACGGTTATGAAGTTAGCGCTGTTTCTGATGGTGAGCTTTTAAGAAAAATCGAATTTAAAAGTCCCCAGGGCTCCCTTATTACCTATATGGAATTAGGCGAAGGCAACAAGCCCGCGCTGGATACCGAAAATGCCTCCGTCTTTGAAACAGTCAGTATCAATGGCCATGAGGGAACGCTGGTGGAGAAAGACTCACTGGTTACCATCATTTGGGCAATGCATGACCGAATGTTCATGATTCGGGGGGAGATGGAGCAAAACACAGCGGTAAAGATGGCTGAGGGAGTGAAATATATAGATTAAACTAAAAAGAAATACTTCAAAAAATAGAAAAATATTGTTGCAAAAGCCTCCTTTGGTTGTCTTTCCTATTGAAAGATATTTTAAGGGAGGTTTTTTATTGATGAAAAAATTTATCTGTATCGGTATTCTTGTTCTTACGGCTGTTTTCTTTTCTGTTCCGGCTTATGCGGCTGACGGGACCCAAAACGCAGAGACACAAGGCGTGATAACGCCTCAATTCACCTACATTTCCTTGTTAAGTCCGGGCCTGTCGATCAACTCGTCGGGGAAAGCCACCTGCATAGGGCTTGCTTCAGCTTACGACAATTCGCACACAACCAGGTTAACCGTCGAATTGCAAAAATTCAACGCTGGCGGCTGGAGCACAATCAAGTCGTGGTCCGCCTCATCGACCGGGACCTCCGTCGCCACTGTATATGAGGATTACTATGTTGTCCACGGTACCTATCGGGTATGCGCTACCGCTAAAGTATATAACGCTTCCGGTACTCTATTGGAAAATAAATCGCTATATTCTGACACGGCAATATATTGAATTTGAGTGCTCTAAACGTTAAACGTATTAGGAAAAAGCTGTGAAGACAGCTTTGGAAATTCAGTGGAAATTATTAAACAAAGAACTGGATTTTACAATTGTTAGAAGTGGGGTTTTCTCTTGCGGCACTACACTGGTTCACTTCTTGAAAGCTACAAAAAACTGTTGTTTCGGCGGTAATAATCATACGTATAAAAATTCTCAATGCCAAACGGCGGTTTTGAAATAAAAAATCAAAGCCGCCGTTTTCCTTTTTAAAAATAGGATTGCGGAGGGTGTATTAAGTTTGCCCTTCTTTAAGGACACGGTGGCATTAGGAGGTTGCCGCCGTGCTGCTTTCTTTCTCTCGACATTATTTGATGCCATTTGACTATTCAAAAAAAGCCTTATTGATAGAGGATCTTATTACAGCCAACAAGGTACATACACACATTACATAATAAGAAGTCTAAACTCTTCTGCCCGATTGAATATTGTCAGTCGGGCTTTTTTGTGCCTTTTTGCCAATTGTCATTGGAAAAACGCAACAAACAGCCCTTGCCCGTTGGGATAAAGAGTGAAAGGGAAATAGGGACAAGCTTTACTCCCTTCCATTTGGAACAGGAAGGAGGTGAACTTTATGGAGCGATCTTCTTCCAATAACAAGGGAAAAACTGTCCAGCATCAGTTTGACAGCTTTTGCAGGAAAGTCTTGAAAGGCGAAGCCGGCAATTACCGCAAAGCACTTGCCCGGCGCTTGCAGTACGAAGTGACCTTTTCCGAGTTGTCAGAGAAGGAGTTGAACCAGCTTTATACTATGGATGAATATGCGACTGATTATTACTTGTTCCAAGCAATGGGCTACGATGTCGAGGTCAAGGACGCGTTGATAGGTGAAGCGTTAGAAGCTCTGCCCGAGAAAAAGCGCAACATTATCCTGCTGTCTTATTTCATGGATATGCCGGATGCGGAAATCGGGGAACTGATGAACCTGGTGCGCACCACCATCTACCGGCATAGGACAAGCTCACTGTAACAAATCAAAAAATATATGGAGGGAAAAGCCGATGGTGAAAACAAGTCCGAGCCGTAAAAATCTGCTGCCTTTTCCCGTCATTGCGGCTGCGGCAGGCGGCAACATCGACGCGATCAATGCCGTGCTGAAACACTACGAAGGGTATATTGCCGCGTTGTCCACTAGGCAGCTTTACGACGAAAACGGCAATCCCCATCTGTGTGCAAACCCTGAATTGCGCCGCAGACTGGAAACCAAGCTTATTGCCAAAATCCTTACATTCAAGGTAGCCTAAGCCTTGCCCGTACGGGAATGTGTCCCCTCTTTCCACCTTCCCGATGCGGGCTTTTCGTGTTGTTGCCGGTCTATAAAAGCCCATTGGTTGCCGATGAGCTTTTACAGGTTGACAAACCTTGTTCTTTGACAAAGAAAGCGTACTAATCATGCGCAGCATAGGGCAAATCGGATATTTTCGGTCTATGCCGAGCCGAACGGCGGGTGCGCCACGACTTCCCCAAGGGAACAAGCGATCACCACCCAAGCCGCAAAATGAGCGTGGCAGCTTGTGGGGCGACGACGCATAGACCGGTACAATGATACTTCCGTCCAGCCACAGTCCGAGCGTTAAAAGCGTCGCAGGCAATGGGGGCGGCCCGTCAGTATGGGGGGAGGTGAAATTCCTATGAGGATGGTTAGCCGCCGTCCATCCGATAAGCCGTATAACGATGGAACCATAAACAGAAACGCAGGTCAGGGGCGCGCCTGTTTGGGCGAGCATGTATGCGTATCCAATCATGGCGCGCCTCCGTTCCCTGCATTTCTATTTTGAGAGAAAGGGGCTGATGCCTTGCTCAAAAGCAATGAAGCATATAAGCTGATTTTTCGGGAATACCCGGATGTGGTCGATGTGGAGCAAATGTGTGAAATGCTGGGCGGTATCAGCGCAAAAACCGGATACCGCCTTTTGCGGCAAAATCAGATTAAGCATTTTAAGATAGGCAGGACGTATAAAATCCCCAAGCTTCATATTTTCGAATACCTGGCGGTCGTGCAGGAATCCGATGCGTAAAACATCGTTCGCACCTTTGCAAGATATTTTGGAGCCTGCTACACTAAACCCGTCAATGGTAGGTGAATATAGGCTGTTACTGATTTAAGGAGGCAAGAATTCATGGTAACAGGACACCTGCGAGAAAAAAACGGCTATTTCCAGATGATCCTCACCTATAAGGATATGAACGGAAAGCGCCAAACCAAGTCTGTCAGCACGGGACTTCCCGTCAAGGGGAATAAAAAGCGCGCCGAAGCGATGCTTTGGAAAACCAGGTAAGGATACCGCCGTTACGGTGGCCAAAATAAAGCCGGGGGACATCGAAGGCTACTATCAGTACGAGAAAACAGAAAAAAACGCTTTAAACACGCCATGCTCCAATATCACGAGGTCATCAAGGAAGCCTTGGCCTATGCCGTGGAGCTTGAACTAATCCGGGACAATCCGGCCGACAAAGTAAACCCGATCTCCGGCGAGGTGCGGATACTGTTTACCGACTTCCTGCTGGAATGGTTGGAGATGATCAAACACAATGTGGAAATGACCACCTACGCCTCTTATGCTGTTACCATCAAGAGCTGCATTATTCCTTATTTTAAGGAATACAAGCTTACATTAAAGGATGTTACGCCGAAGCACATTCAGGACTATTATCAGTACGAGCTGAACGAGAAAGGCTTAAGCGCCTGCACGGTCATCCATCGCCACGCCAACATTCGCAAGGCGTTGCAGTACGCTTACAAGGTGGGTCTGATCGCTTTTAACCCCGCCGACCGGATTGAGCGGCCCAAGACCGCAAAATTCGTGGGCAGCATTTACGATGCCAACGAATTGGAAACCTTGTTCGCCGTCGTGAAAAACAAGCCGATAGAGCTGGCTGTTATCTTGGGCACGTTTTACGGACTACGCCGCAGCGAGATCGTTGGGCTGAAATGGGACGCGATTGACTTTGGAAAAAAGACGCTGACCATCAAGCACACCGTAACCGAGGTAAGGGTGGACGGAAAAGCCATCATCGTGGAAAAGGACCGCACCAAAACCAAGTCCAGCCACCGTACCCTGCCGCTGGTAGAGCCCTTTGAAAAGCTTCTCCGGCGGCTGAAGGCGGAGCAGGAGCGTGATCAAAAAGTTTGCGGAAAAGACTATTGCCGGGAGCATCTCGGCTACATCTACGTGAATGAGTTGGGAGAACGGATCAAGCCGGGATATATCACCCAGAATTTCTCGCTCACGCTGAAAAACCACGGTTTGAAGAAAATCCGTTTCCAAGATTTGCGCCATAGCTGCGCCAGTTTGTTATACGCCAACGGCGTCAGCCTGAAAGAGATCCAGGAGTGGCTGGGACACAGTGATATTTCCACCACCTCAAACATCTACACCCACCTGGATTTCAGTTCCAAGGTCGCTTCGGCCAACGCCATCATCGGTGTATATCCCTCCTGACATCCCTCCAAAGCGGGCGGAATGCCAGGTAAATAGGGCGATGAGAGCACTGCAAATATGCGCAAAAATGTGTCATGTGACGGTATGACGGGCGGCAAACAGAAGGTTGTCGCCAGAAAAGAAAAAAGCCCTCAAATCCGCTTGTATCGCGGCTTTAAGAGCGATTGTTTCTGGTGCCGATGGCCGGAGTCGAACCGGCATGGAGGTTAGCACCTGCAGCCGTAAGTGACCAGGTGGTTGTTCAGGCGCTCCTGGATGCTCAGTATTCTTACCTTGCTCTGCAGTCCATAAAGCATTTCTCCGCACCAGGGGCAGTTGTAGCCGGAAACGAGGTTTCTCGCCTTAACGGCACAAAATCCTGGCATTTTTGTCGCTTCCACGGTATAATCAGAGAAACCGAACCGCGATATCCGATACCGGTCAAGGACAGCGCGTATTGTTTTCAGCATTCTGTTTCTTGCCGAACCGGTTTGCGTATTTAAAAAAACTTCAACTGCCGTCCTGATTACTTCTTGATCTTCAATTGAAGGAAATTGGTAAACCTGCATGCCGCATGTCCTTTCCGAAATTATATCTGAATGCGGTTATCAGCTGTTAAAAAAAGGGGTCTTTTAAACAGTTTTGCACTTTTTTTCTTCTTTAATACCAGGGACGGGCCAACCTATAGAATATTCTACCACGGGCAATCTTTACGGGACAAGTTCGGGTAGACAAGCGGCACTCATTTTAAAAAAAGTTTTAGAACAAGAAAATGTGAATAGATTTTTTTGAAATAATAATAACAGGGGGCGTTTTGAATAGACAGAAAAAAGCTGCGGGTGCTGGTTTTGTTTGGCGGACGTTCGGGGGAGCATGAGGTTTCCGTCCAGTCCGGTTCTGCTGTATTAAACGCTTTGGCGAGGATGGCACTGTCCAGGGCCTTCTTGAAATGGCGGACCTGCCTTATGTCGGGGGCGGTGTTTTAGCTTCCGCCGTAGGGATGGATAAGGTTATCATGAAAAAAGTCTTTGCCCAGGAGGGCATCCCGCAAGCCCGCTTCTGGCATTGCCTGCGCAGCGAATGGGAAAGAAAAAGGGATTTTGTGATCGGCGAAGTGGAAATGAATTTTACCTATCCCTTTTTCGTCAAACCCGCCAATCTGGGTTCCAGCGTGGGAATATCCAAGGCTCACGACCGTCAGGAACTTATTGATGCATTTGACCTGGCTCTAAAATTTGACCGGAAAGCAATCGTCGAGGAATTTATCGACGGCAGGGAGATAGAAGTAAGCGTGCTGGGGAATGATGATCCAGTAGCCTCTGTTCCCGGGGAGGTCTTTTCTCTTAAGGAATATTACGATTATGAAGCAAAGTACAGGGACGGCCTGTCAAACTGGAAGGCGCCCGCCGAAATACCGGATGAAACTGCCAGGGCTATTCAGGAACTGGCTGTTGCCGCCTTCAAATCAATAGACTGCGCGGGCATGGCCCGGGTGGACTTTTTTATTGCCAGAGGAAGCGGCCAGGTTTATGTAAATGAAATTAACACAATTCCTGGATTTACCCGTTTCAGCATGTACCCGAAGCTCTGGGAGCTGAGCGGGATAGGTTTTACGGAATTGCTGGACCGGCTCGTCGATTTGGCTCTTGAAAAACACCAGGAGAAGAAAAGGAATCAGACTTCTTTTGGTCTTTGACCATGAACAGGGGTAATAAACCATGTATTTTCCCGTGTCCGGTGTCCATGTTTCGCCCTTTGTCCCACCGGCGGTAGCATTTGTTATTTCTTCTTTAACGACTGGCGCCGGAATTTCCGGCGCCTTTTTAATATTGCCCTTTATGGTAAGCGTGCTGGGTTATATAAGCCCGGCTGCGACTCCGACCAATTTCATCTGCAACCTTGTGGCGTCGCCTGGCGGGATGTTCCGTTTCATAAAGGAGGGGCGGATGAACTGGCCCCTTACCTGGGTCATTGTTTCAGGGACCATTCCCGGGGTATTTGCAGGCGCCTGGATTAGAGTCGTTTTTTTGCCGGACGTGAAAACTTTTAAACTGTTTATGGGCATTGTGCTGCTTGGTTTGGGCGCTTACCAGCTTATTAACTCCAGAAAGGGACACGGGACGGGTGTATTGGAAAATAAGTTCCTGGACAGGATAAAAAAACAATTGAGCGGTAAATTAGTGTCCGGAATTCCCCCGGGGCTGGCGATTAAAACCGTCCTGATCTCATTCAGAAGGATTGATTATGTTTTTTGGGGAGAAATATATTCTTTTAATCCCTTAGTACTTTTTGGAACAGCTCTGGCGGTGGGGCTGGTCGGAGGCGTTTATGGGATTAGCGGAGCCGCTATTATTGCCCCTGTTTGCGTTTCTGTTTTAAAGCTGCCAGTCTATACAATAGCGGGGTCGACACTAACGGGCAACTTTTTAACATCAATAGCGGGTATAGCCAGTTACTATTTCTTTTTTTCCTCAACAAAACTGCAGGGCAATCCTGCGCCCGACTGGCTTTTGGGAGTGTTGTTCGGTTTGGGCGGCTTTTTAGGCACATACTCGGGCGCCTATCTGCAGAAGTTTTTGCCGGAGCGGTTGATAATTATAATTCTTGGCAGCCTGGTTGTTATTTTGGCTGTAATCTATATCACAGGTTATTTTGCTTAGTTTGATAAGCTCTTATTATAATAATTTTAAGGGGGGTAATGGGCTGATGGTTTTCCGGGACAGAGTTGAAGCAGGAACAATGCTTGCGGAAGCAATTCAAAAAAGTTCTTTCGATGACGGTGTCGTTTTAGCTATACCCCGAGGGGGTGTTGTGGTCGGAGCCCAGATAGCCCGCCTGCTGAAGGTTCCTCTTGATCTTATAATTCCCCGTAAAATAGGGACCTTTCACAATCCGGAGGCGGCTGTGGGCGCAGTTGCCCAGGACGGGACAGCGATTTTCAATCACAGTGTTTTGAAGATGCTGGGCCTTCAAGAAGATGATTTGCAGGACGTTATCGCCGAACAGGTTGAAGAAATTCGCCGCCGGATGAAGATGTACCGGGGGCAGGAAGATTATCCGTCCTATGACAACAAGCAGGTGGTCCTGGTCGATGACGGCATAGCTACGGGTTATACCGTAATGGCGGCTTTGCGTTCGGTAAGAAAAATGTTTTCCTTAAAGAAATTGATTCTGGCGGTTCCGGTGGCGCCCGCCGACACGCTGGGCGTTTTAAGAAATGACGTTGATGAAGTAGTCTGTCTTTTCACGCCGCCGGTCTTTTACGCCGTGGGGCAGTTTTACATGGATTTTTCACAGGTCAGCGACGAAGAAGTCATTCATCTGCTCAGGGAATTGTCAACAATACGCCTGTAAAGGGATAATAATGAAACTTTTGTTTATACTATTTCTAGTTTAAACAAGATTACATTCGGAGGTGCATTATTGAAGACAATTGCTGTTGAGGACACCCTGGGAAATGTCAGGGATTATCTGGAAAAGTCCGGCTATAAGGTAGTCAAGTTCACCGGGCAGGAGGATGCGGACGCATACGTAATCAGCGGTATGGACGACGATGTGATGGGCATGCAGGATATTATGACTGAAGTTCCTGTAATTGACGCTGACGGGAAAACTCCTGAAGAAATTTTGAGCAGTCTGAGGGACCTGGATTGGATGTAAATCTGAAGATTTAGCTTTATGTGGAGGAAGGAGTCAGGCTTTTTATTGCCTGACTCCTTTTTGGTGTGCTGCCCGGTATTTTTTAATTATCCTGGGTTATGCTGACTTCCCTGACCAGTTCTTCTCCTGAACAATGGTTTATCGCCTGCATGAGGCCCTGAACGATAAGATCGGCCATGCTCATTACAAGATTCAGCCGGGTGTTCTGGAGAACAAGGTATTCCATAAACCCGCCTATGTTGACGACTCCGGTGATATGGATTTCTCCCACCGGGGGGAGGTTTTTGTTAACCCCGGCCCCAGGCTGTAAAGAACCATTTCCTATATTAATGCAGCCGACGTTCTCCTGGTTGCCCAGGCAGGCGTCGATTGCGATTATAAACGGGTTTTCGTAGGTTTTCCGGATTTCTTCCAGCCTTTGCTCCAGGTTGCTGGCGTGTACCGGTTTGTCCAGCGTGCCGTATACATCGAAGTAATCCTGCTCTATGGCGGAAAGTTTGCTCCCCACCAAAGGGCCGAGACAATCCCCTGTTGAACGGTCCGTTCCGATGCAAAGCAGTATTTTGGGGAAGTTGTTCAAGGCGGCGTTCCCGTTCAGCCTGCATGCCAGGTCCCAGCCGAATTTGATGGCCGCGAGAGGATCCTCCAGGTGTATCCTGGTCCGGGTATTTGCTGTTTCGGCTTTCTGGTTCAATTCAAGACTCTCCAAATAAGCTCCTCCTTAAAACAAAACTATTAAATAATATTTCCAAAGATAACCTTAAATATTCCTTTTTTGCATAAACATAACCGGGGGATTGTTTTGA
>LDZT01004940.1_pt1:0-10000 | contig 13048 bp, 10 predicted proteins | sample 615521 | NCBI WGS metagenome assembly LDZT01 (sample SAMN03408292, study PRJNA278302) | terrestrial metagenome | isolation source: oil reservoir sample SB1 | place: USA: Alaska, North Slope, Schrader Bluff formation | collected 2011-09
ATCTTGAACCCACTTTGTTGCTTTCTCTACATAGTTTTTTCTTTTACTTACTAGAGATCGCACTGATTCATAAATAGAATCCTGCCATTTAAGTTGAATGAATGCTATATCATTAGTTTCTTTATCAATAATGCATGCATCAATATCAGTAATTCTTTTTCCGTTTTCAACAATATCTATACTTCTATTGAATGTAATAAAGCGGTCATCAGTAAAATACTTATATAGCTCATCTCTAAACATTCTTTCTCTTTCTTTTGTGTTTCGGTCCCAATCTTCTGGATATAACCTCTTTAGCTCAGCTAGCATAAATTCTATTGGCCTATAAATACAGCCGCTGAACGAACGCAACAATTGTGTTGATGATATTCTAATAAAAGGTGGATTTGGAGCACTTATATGACTATAATATTCTCTCTTTTCTTCATCAAACAAGAATGTATTTAATATTGTTTCTGCTGTTTCTTGGGAAGTGCCCAAAATATAAGAGATGGTATCAACCACGGTTATATAATCTTCAATACAGGGCAAAATATTATGACTTACTAAATTAGGGTCTTTTTTCATTGCTACTTGAACAAATTGTGAGTGTTTTATATTTATTGATTCAATAGCTATTAGAGCACTTAAAAAAAAATGATACTCTATATCCCCAAACTTTGAAGTTTCAGAAAATCCAAATAAACCTGTTTTTTTTAGGGATAAGGCTTATATTAGGGTAGGAAGATCTAATCAACGACTTTCTTCTGCTGAAATTCGGAGTTTGATAACTAACGAGAATAACGTAACTTCCTGGGATCAACAAGTTCTTGAAGACGCAACTTATGATGATATTGACAAAAAGAGATTAATAAATTTCTTAAAAGAAGCTCAATCAAGAAGAAATCTTGATCTTGATCCGAAAATGCCCATAGAAGAAGCATTAGATCGTTTAAGTTTATTAAAGAATGGAAAATTAACGAATGCTGCTATCCTACTATTTGGTTTAAAACCTCAAAGATTTGTTTTACAGGCAACAACGAAATGTGCAAAGTTTTCAGGGATTGAACCTGAAAAGTTTGATGATGTACATGTTTTTGAAGGTACAATCATTGATCAAAGAAATGATGCTTTGCGCTTTGTTGAAAAATATACTAAAAGAAGTGCAGACATTGAGGGTTCTGATAGGGTAGAAAAATTTGATTATCCATTAGAAGCAATTCGAGAAGCTGTATCTAATGCATTATGTCATAGAGATTATCGAATTAATTGTAATGTTCAGTTACGTATTTTTGATGACAGAATTGAAATCTGGGGATGTGGACCCTTACCTCAACCTTTAACAGTTGCTGATCTGAAGATAAACCACAATTCAATTCCTAGGAATCCTTTAATTGCTGATTGTTTTTTTAAAACAGGATTTATTGAACAATGGGGAACAGGTACTGAAAGAATAATCAGTTCATGTTTGGAAACTGGTTTGCCAGAACCCTTATTTGAAATTAAATCAGGAAATTTAGTTGTTACAATTAATAAATTTAAATTTGTCGATTTTAAAGGACAATTAAACGAAAGACAAAATAGAGCTTTAGATTACGTAAAAATCAATGGTAAAATAACTAATAGGGAATATAGGGAAATTAATAATGTAAAAAGATCAATGACAATAACTGAATTAAAGTACCTGGTTGATAAAGGGCTCATTATTCCCAAAGGTAAGGGAGCAGCCACGTATTATGTTTTGGTTTAATTTATATCAATCCAAGTAATGTGATCTGATCTTAACTGATCGATCTAGCGATCAATGATCGATCGATCTAGCGATCAATGATCGATCGATCTAGCGATCAATGATCGATCGATCTAGCGATCTTTCATCCGTTGCGAACTGAACTGAATATAATAAATTTCAGTGCATTAAAACTAGTCTAAAGTTAATGGGTTTGGGTCATTCGGCGTAGTGAAACTGATCTAACAATTCATCTGTAAAGTTGCTTTCAGTGATTCTTTGGATTCTTCTCTTAATTTGATGTTTTCTTCGTTCGTCAAAACTTCATCTAAGGCAAAGTTAAACATCTCAAAGATGATCCTATTTAATCTGCGCCCTTTTTCAGTTAAATAGTACTCAGTATGGCCTGCAGATGAGTTTAACACTATCTTTTCCACTACACCCTTTTCTTCTAATTCTTTAAGTCTTTCCGATAAGACCTTACTGCTCAATCCAGGATTAAGTTCCAGGAAACCCTTAAAATTTTTACAATCACAGAATAATCCTTTAATTATAGGAATAGTCCATTTCTTCCGGAGGTAGCTGAAAGTATCGTCTACAGTTTGGTAAAGTTCTTTTAAATAATCGTTACCCATTCTAATTCCCCACTTACCTATTGGTAATTACCCAATGGTTAGAAAAACTACTTTAAGATAGTTTAACACAATTTGCATTGTGATTTGTTTATTTATGATCTTGTTCATTTTCATTAATAAATAAATCATTGAAACAAGGGAATGGTGGTAAAAATGCCAGTACTTCATGTGAACATATGGAAAGGTTTCGAACAGGAAAAAATCGAGTATTTAATTGAGAATCTAACCAAAGTCTTCTCGGATGTTGGAATTTCACCCGAAGCAGTGGAGGTCATAATACACGAAATTCCACAATCCCACTGGGGATTAGGTGGAGTACCCTGTACTGAAAAATTCAAGGACATGGATCCTGATTCCTGGCAGAAAATGCCCAAATAAAACCCGAACATGAACACGCTGCAGTGTGTAGTGAGTGTGGTGTTTGTGAAGAGCACTGTCCCAGGGTATTAAGATAAGTCAGGAATTGAAGGAGGTTAAAGAGTTTTTTTTGAATAAATTTTCCAAAAACTTTTTTCCCAGTTTCTGTAATTGCCCTATTTAGGCATTTTTCCATAAAAAGAGGACAAAATGTGATTTATTCGATTCTTAACTGTGTTTTTCATGGAGTGAATTCTATCTATGCTGTCGGATATCATTTCATCCAGTCCTTTGGGAGGAATACCACCAGAACTAATCGTTTGCAGATTTTTAAGGCCTTGCATTTGTTGTTTTAACTGCTGGTCCGTGGGCTTTGTTGCCAGATTATAGGGCGTTAATTCATTTTTCGTTAAATTTTCAGAATGAATGTACACCGAATTATTATCAGAATTACTGGTGTAATTAATTGAAATATCCGCTGAAACGCCTTGATTATAAATTCCAGGAACATCTGCGTAAAATGTAGCTGATGCAGTCCCCGCAAAGGCGGATAATGCCAAAGTGAATACTATTAAAAAGGCGATTACTCGTGGATCAGTTCGTTGCATGGTAAACCCGTCCCCTAATAAGAAATATGATTTTATTATTATTGGCCATTTATAACTTTATGCTATCTTTTATAACTTTTAAGAAAATTTTCATCATTAATTGAATTGTATAATCTCAAGTCATGATCAGGTAAAATAAGTGAACTGAAGACGTAAATCCGATCATCATAGGTTAAGACTGCCCTTAGTCAAGGGCATCTTCTACCTTACCTTTAAGTATCTCCACGATCCTCCGGTCTGCTCCCAGGGGTTCAATGTAGGTTATCTGGCCCTTAAATTCAATTTTTTCCCTTTCCTGGTTGTAGTATCCGGCATCTTTTCTTGGTTCGCCTAAACCCAGCATGTAGGGAATATCTTCCTTGGTGTGGAGACCATGGGCCAGGAAAACCGGCACAGCAATGATCCGGGAAACCCCCTCCTTAGCCAGGGTGTTAATGGCCGTGGGTATGGTGGGTTTTTCAATGTTCATAAATCCCACTTCCACCGGGTAATCTGATTCTTCCTTATACTGCTCCCACAGGCGGTACACCACTTCATTCCCCGAGGATAAACTGCTACCGTGTCCCACCAGTAAAATGCCAATGTTTTCTGAGTCTGAACCTGTCACCATATTATCATCCCACTTAACTTCTCATTTAAAGCTTTTAAGTATCTGTATTAAAAATTTAAGGGCCATATTTTCCATTATACTGGTTTTCTAAATTGATAACTGTCCTATAGCTCAGGGGTAATAACCCTTACTCATTTAATACTACAATCCATTCTATGGAAGTAATATGGATTATCATCCTATTTAAAGGTTATATAAATCTTTTTTGAGTAATACTCAAAATTATTTGAATTATTTGATAGATTAAATAATTTAAAACCTTTTAAAATTATATTACGGCTTAAATATTCTAATTTTAAGAAAAATCTTGTAAATAATGCCGGAAAAGTAGATAGCTCAGAAGGGCTGGCTGTAGCTATGAACAAAGTTTAACCACTTTAAACTCCATAATTTAATAGAGAATTCAATGGCACAAGGAGTGTTTTAATTGTTATCAGAAAAATTAGACCTGGGGAAACTGAAAAGATCAGAAAGGGAACACACCACCACCTACGGAAGTCGCTACTTTAGTGAGAGTATCCCGAAATACGAGATGCCTGAAGATGGAATGCCCGCTAAAGCAGCCTACCAGTTGATACACGAGGAACTGAACCTGGATGGGAATCCCGCCCTTAACCTGGCCAGTTTCGTAACCACCTGGATGGAACCCGAGGCTGACCAGCTGATCATGGATACCATGGGTAAAAATTACGTGGACAACGATGAATACCCCCAGACCTCCAAAATCCAGGACCGGGTGGTTAACATGTTAGCCCGGCTCTTTAACGCACCCCACGAGTGCAAATCAGTGGGAACCGGAACCATCGGATCCTCAGAGGCCATCATGCTGGGACTTCTGGCCCATAAATGGACCTGGAGACAGCGAAGGGAAAAAGAGGGCAAACCCGCGGATAAACCCAACATAGTCATGGGGGCCGATGTGCACACGGTGTGGGAGAAGTTCGCCCGCTACTTCGACGTGGAACTGAAGTTAATACCCTTAACCCGGGATCATTACACCATAACTGCCCGGGACGTGGCCCAGGAAGTTGATGAAAACACCATAGCCGTAGGGGCAGTCATTGGGACAACCTTCACCGGACAAATGGACCCAATCAAGGAAATAAACGATTTACTGGTGGATATCAAGAAAACTAAAGGATGGGATATACCCATACATGTGGATGGGGCCAGTGGGGGCTTTGTGGCACCATTCATTTTCCCGGACATGGAATGGGACTTCAGACTGGAACAGGTGAAATCCATCAATGTATCGGGCCATAAGTACGGCCTGGTGTACCCGGGAGTGGGCTGGATAATATTCAAGGACAAATCCGACCTGCCTGAAGATCTGATATTCGATATCAACTACCTGGGGGGATTGATGCCCAATTATTCCCTTAATTTTTCCAAGGGAAGCAGTACCATAATCGCCCAGTACTATAACCTCATCAGGCTGGGTAGGAAGGGTTATAAGGATATAATGACTAACATGTTCGATAACACCCTTTATCTGGCCGGTGAACTTGAAAATTCTGGTAAATTTGAACTTATCAATAAAAATATCATTGTCCCCCTGGTGGCGGTAACTCTAAAGAACGCAGATTTCACGGTTTTCCAGCTTTCAGAAAAACTGCGGGAGAAGGGATGGATTGTCCCGGCCTACACTCTGCCCGCCGATGCAGAGGATGTGGCTGTCCTGCGAATTGTGGTTAAGGAAAACTTCGGCCGGGATATGGTGGAAATGCTCCTGGAGGATCTGATGGAAGCCTACCATAAACTGGAAAAAGAGGGACCTAAAGCGGTGAAGGAATCTAACCCCACCTTACTTTATTGATCCATTAAAGTCTGGTATGAAAATTAGGGAATAAAGTTAGTGATAGTTCTATTCTTAGGTGACTAGTTCTATCCTACTTATTTTATCTAAATCCGTTCTTTGTAATTCAGTTCCTGGAAAGTAATGGTGAACTTTGTCCCGCGAATCCTGTCGATTTTTAGGCTCCCATCTAACTGATTTACCAGGGTGTGCACCAGTTGCAGCCCCAGTGTCTCCGCATTTTCTGGCTCAATATCAGCGGGTAATCCCACCCCATTATCGGAGATCTCCAGCTGGAACAGGTTACCGGTTTGAACCAGCTTTATTTTAATAACTCCTTTCTTATTCTGGAAGGAAGGGGGGAATGCGTACTTTAAACTGTTTGTTATCAGTTCGTTTATAATGAGTCCACAGGGTATGGCGGTGTCGATATTCATCTCCACATCTTTAACCTCGAAAACCTGTTCAATATCCCGGTTTTCTATTTTGTAGGTGTAAATCAGGTTTGATGCCAGTTTTTCTATGTAGTCCTTGAAATCAACCCGGGTGAGGTTAGGAGATTGATAAAGCTTCTCATGGATCATGGCCATGGATTTAACCCTTCCCTGACTTTCTTTTAAAACGTCTCGTGTTTCTTCCCCGGATACATGTTGCCTCTGCAGGTTCAGGAGGCTGCTGATAATCTGCATATTATTTTTAACCCGGTGATGAATTTCCCTTAAAAGAACTTCTTTCTCTTCCAGAGACTCCTTAATTGCCTTTTCTGCGTAAGAACGTTGTAATGCAATCGAGGCCTGGTTCACAATAGTTTCTATTGTTTTTTCATGTTCAAGGGACTGGTTTTTTGGAAGGGCAATGGTTAAACCACCATAATGCTGTTTATTCCAGTAAAACCCTATATTATAAAATTTCCCCACATCCAGCAGTCTTTCAATTCTCCTGAAAACCCGGGGAGAAATTATTTTAAAAATTAAATTGTAGATTTCCGGGGTTAATTCTTGAAGATGATCAGTGAAGAAATCATCCATTTCCGGGATAAAACCATTGTGCACTGGGAATCTGGTGGGAATGGGATTGATCTTCAGAATACCCTCCATTTCCTGGCGATACTTCTTTAAACCAAAGGTTTTTAAGATACTCATGCCCTTTTTATCAGGTTCAATACTACTAATCACCACATAAGAATTTGGTAGCAGTTTTTTTATTGTTTCACCAATAATTTGATAGATCTCAGTAGTTTTGGATGCACCAACAAGCTGGCTCACAACCTGGTTGGTTATTTCCTCTTCCTGTAATGATCGCTGCAGCGCATTTTCCGCTTTCTGCCTTTCACGGATGAAACGGGTTTGTTGAACATTTTGATAGGCCAGAGAGGATAACTGGTTGGCAAAAGCATAGAGAGCCTCGGCAATTTTTCTAAAATCATCGGTGGACATTAACGGAACTTCATTAAATGCACTGATAAACTTTTCTGGTTTTAAACCTAATTTATGGGCGTAGGCTACTATTTCATCCTCTTTCTGTGCTTCATTACGCACCTGGCCAATTAACCAGTTGGCAATGTGTATCCCCCCAATATTGATACTGGCTCCTGATTCCCATAATCCCGAACTAAAACATTTCCTTATCAAGATCTCTTCCGAGTTTCCACCGACACAGGAATTGGATCTAAAGCAGTTCTGGGCACCTTTAGCTGTACCACGAACCAGGGAACATAAACTGGTGAAATTGCTTGGTTTGGTAATGGGAGTCCCGTCGGGTTGGGTGATGATGGACCCCACCCCGGTAGCTTCGGCGAAAAGGTCCTGTATCTCCTGGATATCCTTGAGATTAAAAAGGTCCTGGAAACGTATCTCTTCGGTGTTAGAGATGGGCTTGCTAAGGGCCACAATTCTTTTTTCCAGTGCTTCTTCAATTTGCTTGCGGTGGGTGACATCACGGGTAACGTAACCAACCCTATACCCTAAACGGGTTTTAATGGGAAATGCCACCTGTTCAATGTAACGAATTTCTCCATCGGTTCGTATTAAATCTGTTTCGTGAATTTGACTCAAGAATGGTGCTCTGCCGGTTTCAAGGGCCTCAAGCTGCAGTTTCATCAGATGTTTTAATCGCTTCAGAGTCCTCCTTTCGGGGGGTGTTAACTGATATTTTAGCTCCCAAAACAATTTACCAATGGCTGACTCTTTTTTCATGCCGGTGATCTTTTCGTATCCCTTATTCCATTCAATTACCCGCCCTTCCTCATCAAGCAAAACAATACCATCTAATGATTGCTGAACAAAGGTACGGAATTTCTTTTCACTCTCTCTGAGGGCTTCTTCTGTTTTTTTACTTAAGCTAGTATCCTGAAGGATACATTGAAGATTATTAAATTTCCCATCATCCCCATATTTCACTTTACCGTGGTAAAGAGCATGGAGGGTGGAACCGTCCTTTTTGATAAGTTCGCATTCCTGACCCTGAACTCTTCCGGCAGTAAGCCTTGGAAACTTACTCTTAAATATATCCAAACAATCGGTAGTCAGGAAGTCACCAAACCATCTTCCAATAACCTCTTCCCGTGAATAGCCCAGGGTATCCAGCCACATCTGATTCACTTCCAGGAAGTTACCGTCAGCATCCAAAGATTGGTAGGGAAGGGGGATTTCATCATAAAGATTTTTTAAATTACTTTCCCCTGATGGGGTGCATTTTTTATTCAAATCTTGATTCAGGGTATTTGAATGTTTATAAATAGCAATATCAATCATATGTCTCAATTGACTTAAATTATAAGGTTCTGAATCATTTTTTAACATGAAACCATGGGTTGCATTGGCTAATATATGTTTATGAATTGGTAAAAAATCAGATTGTCCTTTTAAGTCAATTAAGGGAATAAGGGGTACATTTGAATTAAATATGTTCGATGTCAGTTCATCCCCTTCAGCTTGGGCATCAGACCATTCTGGAGGAATATTCATTAAAACAAGGTCGACGTTTAATTTTTCAGCTTCCACCCCAACCATTTTATGGTGTGAATCGGTGTAGAATATTTGATGACCAATGGATTGAAGGTTTTTTTCGAGATCTATCTCTGTGTTGCTGTTGATTAGAATTTTAGCCAAATACTCCCCCTCACACTGTAAAGCTTACCAAAGTTAATAATCATTAGGTAACAATATCTTAAATATATTTGGAAAAGTCTGGCAGATAGATTCTAAAATATTAATTAATGAGGATAATCAATAACTAAACAGCAATCTACTTTTATCTGATAATATATTCTTCATTAATATAGGATTTCCACTTTTTAAGGTATAATACCCTATAAAATCTTCCGGTTAAAAAAAATTAGTTGTGATAAAACTTTTCATCGATTTTTAACCAGGTTTGTGGTTGACCTAGTCACTTCTGAGAATTTAACATCAGCTTCCCATTTTGGTTTACATTCACACTCTATTTCTGGAGGAATGGTCTGGTTAATGTTGGATTCAATAATCAGATTCTTTAATTTAGAGTTGCATTTTTTACAATTGTAAGGCCCTCTACGGGTTCCAAATCCTGCAGTGTCCATTATAACCGGGATTTCAACTGATTCACGCACACGTCTTATAATTTCCAGAGTACTCCATATCCAGGGGGGCTGGTAAGACCCGCGACGCCATAAAACTTCCATTAAAGTCCCCTTGTGTATGGTGGAAGGACAAAAGGCTATCCGGCCCACTCCCATTTCTGCGGCGTACTGTGCAGATCTAACTCCGTCCTCAATTGCTTCTTTTTCTGAGGTTAAAACCGGCTTTACCAGTAAATAAACTTTGCCATGTACTTTAAAATCAGATTTAACCCGGTTTATGATTTGCATGGCGTTTTCAAAGTCTTCTCTGGTGAATCCTTTGTTTATTCGGGACAGGCGAATTTCATCAGAGGCACTTTCCAGTCCCATGGCCACTTCAAATATCTTCTCTGGAATCAACTGACAGCAGTCTCTTATTATATCTTCAGTGACGTATTCTGGTCGGGACTCAACCACCACTTCTTCCACGTCATCATAGGCATTTATGATCCGGAATATTTCCTGCCGAGCTTGAGGAGGTATTTCTTCTTCATTCAGGAAGCTACCCGAGACAAAAATCTTAATGGCCGTGGGTCCGGCAAGTTCCTGATTCTCAATTTGCCTCTGTAATTGTTGTTTGAAAATTTCCACCAGTTCTTCTGTGGAAACCTCTTCCAGAGGAGAGTCTGCAATGTAACTGCACATACTACACCCTCCTGATCCGGATAAAGCCCAGGCACATCCTGGTG
>LDZT01010639.1_pt1 | contig 13013 bp, 4 predicted proteins | sample 615521 | NCBI WGS metagenome assembly LDZT01 (sample SAMN03408292, study PRJNA278302) | terrestrial metagenome | isolation source: oil reservoir sample SB1 | place: USA: Alaska, North Slope, Schrader Bluff formation | collected 2011-09
TGAGAAATTAGATATCATTATATACGATTGAGCATTACTGTGAATTCAAGTGGGCAAAAACGAATGGGCCCTGTGGGCAATTTTGAATGGGCGTGTACACCTGAACCAAATTCTACCAATGTACACGAGATCCGTTCATATGGTATCTAAATTAGAGTGGAGTAAAATTGCATTCTCGGGATGAACTAGAGGTTAAACTCCCTCCAGATCAATCACCTGCACATCAGGGCTCTTCTCCAGCAAGATCTCAACGGTCTCCGGATGGCAGGTGAAGAACAAGACCTGATTCGACTCAGCCAGCTGCGAGATTGCTTTGCAGCTGTTCTTCTTCCGTTCGGGATCAAAGTTGACGAGAATATCGTCAAATATGATCGGTAACGGCTCATCGTGCTTGATGAACTCTGATATGTACCCAAAGCGTAATGCGAGGTATAACTGTTCGGAGGTGCCTCTGCTCAACGAGCGAGCGTCGAGCCTTCTCCCGCTTTTATCCTCAACAAGTATCTCGCTCGAATCGATCGGTTTAAGGATCCGCCGGTATTTTCCGTCCGTAATTGCGGCAAAGTACTCCTGGGCCTGCTGGTAAACAGCCGGCTGCCGTTCCCTCTCATACCTCTCTATGGCCTTGCCGAGGATATACTGGGCAATGGTAAGTTTTGCCCATTCTCTTGAGTCGACGTGGATATCTTCCAGAATGCTTTCTCGTTCATTTCGCTTTACTGATGCTGCATCGTCGTTTTCGAGATGTTCAAGATTCGTCTTGAGTTCTCCCAGTCTTACATGCAGCCCGTTACTTGTCCCCTCAATCTCGGATAACTTCTCCGCAAGCAGATCCTTCTCCTGAGCGACGATGAGAAAGTCGGAACCATTGAGCATCTCGATAAAGCCCGGGTAACTCTCATCCCGTCCGGCTGCCCTTCTCAGCCTGGATTCGGCACCGTTAATCACAGTGGTGCATGCCATCTTCCGGTCCCATGTCGCCCCGTTACGCCTGAACCCTTCTTCATCCTCTGCGAAACCGGATCTGAAGAGTTTGTTGCGTTCTTCACCCTTCTGCGTTATCTGCTCGTTGAGTGCGTTGAGTTCCACCTCTAACCGGCGCTGTTCGTTCTGCAGGGTGTCCAACCCGGTCTTAGTGGTTCTGTTGGTCTCAAGGCTGACGGCCAGTGCATGCACGTCGGTATCGCAGGACCCCGACGACACTATCCCGCATACTTCAAGGACGTTCGCGACCTCGGTCTCAAAATCCGAGACTCTCTGCGAGAGTTCAGCAAGTCTCTCCCTGCTCCGGGTAATGATGTTTGACTTCTGGCGCGCCTCCTTCACTGTGGAGAATACACCATGAACCGTCGCAGGGCTGAGAGCGGCGTCAAGCCCGGCGGATGCAAGCCAGGTCCGCCATTCGTTCGTCAGCACTTCGAGATCGTTCTCCCGGGTCCGGATAGCGGCCTCTTTCTTCAGGAGATCCGATTCCGACGCCTCCAGCGTTGTTTCCTTTTCCCTGATCTGGCGACAGATCCCGTCTCTTTCCGTCACCGACCGGGATACCTCCTCAATCTCTCTCCGTCTTGCTGCAACCGTTGCGTTGTCGGGGATACCGGAAATCCCACAAGATCTTGCTTTCTCCAGGACTCCATTCTCCAGTTCCCGGATCTCCGCCTCTTTGTTGCGGCGCAGATGGGCCATGCTCAATATATCCTCGTTCTGGACTCCACCCGGAGCGGGGGCCGCCTCTCCCTGGCCGCTCCTCGCCGACCTGTAATATATGAGCGCTACGATCATCAGCAGAACGAAGATTACGCCCCCGGGGAGAATCGATTCCTGGAGGAGTCCCGCCAATAAACTGATAACCCCTGCAATCACGATGACGCCGGCAGGCCATAGCGGGATCTCCGGCCGGGTCAGTGCGGCTCGCTGTCCGTATTCGGTACCGAGTTCGGCTTCCCGCTGGACCAGATGATCGTGCTCGATCTTTTTCTGCTCCAGTTTTGGAACATGAATTGCAAGATAGTCCAGGGCTTTACCCTGTTCTTTCAATTGCTCGTTGGAGATACCCTCTACGCGCTCCGGGATCCTTCCTTTAAGAACTTCGATCTCGCTTTGCAGGGCGGTACCGCACTGCCACTCCAGGTTCTGTATCTCCTGTCGGTCTGAGAGGTATCTGTCCTTCTCCCGGTCAAGTTTCTGGATCCTCTTATCGTTCGAGAGTACTCGCTCATCCAGAACAATCGCACCGATCTCCCGGGCATTCTGTTGGTATTTTATGTCACTGTCAGTACACTGCGAAGCGAGGGCCTCAATTCTCTCGTTGAGTAACTCAAGCCGGTCTACCCCTTTCTCGGGGAACGATTCGAGTTCAGGCAGCCGTTCGAGTTCTTCGGTTGCCTGACAGTACGAATCCCAGTCATCCTTTACGCCGAGGATATTCTCCTTGATCTTGATCTCCCTCTCTACCCGGGCTTTCTCTCTCTTAATCCCGGCAAGTTCCCTCTCGATCTCTTCCCTCTCCTCACAGCACCTGTCGTACTCCGCCTTCGTCTTCGAGAGAGATCGCAGGTCCGATTCGAGCTCCTTCACCTCTTTGATCTTCTTTGAGATTGTTGGAGCGCCCTTTTCCCCCTTGAAATATAGATTTCTTATTTTTGTAGCCAGATCTTGCTGCACGTTGGGGATCGGGATCTTTGTCATCCCCGCCCCTGCACTCATGAGGTGAGACTGAATGGATTCTGCCGATAACGTCTCAAAGTTCTGTAGTTCGTCCAGTCCAAACGCAAACACGTTCTCGAAGAACGACTGATCGGCCGACCCGATAAGTTTCGAAGGGGGTATATTCGCGTGCGAGCCGTCCGGCAACAATATCCGGGGAGCCTTTTTATCCGAATCCCTCTGTAGCGTGTATTGGGCTCCCTCTCCGGATTCTATGAGGAGGCGGCCGCCCTGAACTCCCCCGTTCAGAGGTTCGTACAGGTTTACTCCTTTCGCTTTTCTCGGGAATCCAAAGATCATGCGGCGTAAAAATGCAAGGAGTGTCGTTTTTCCCGACTCATTACGCCCGCGAACGACTGTCACCTTCGGGGATAGCGAAGAGAATTCAGTGTCATGGAATATACCGAATCCGTCGATATACAACCCGTTGATCTTCATGGCAGCTCATCTCCGACAAACTGATCCAGGAGATAGGTTTCTGCAGCTCTCACGAGTTCTCGCAGTTCTTCCTGGTCCGGTCCGACGATGTAATCCCGTCCCTTCGCGCCCCAAAAGAGATCGGCGAGCACAGGCTGGAGCGCGAGCAGGGCTTCATCGCTCTTGAGGATGCTGTCGGTGATCTGGACCACGTCGCCTACGATATCGACTCTTGTTGCGACCAGCTCCCGGTCGATGGGGGGTTCGGTCCTGTCGACAATCCTCTCGATGAGGACGAAGGCCTCTTTTCCTCCTTCATCGTCCCTGAACGACTGAAGGATCTGGGGAATCGTCCCCTCACGGACCAGCGATGTGTGAACCCTCCCTCTCCCGGTGAGGGTGAGACGGCAGAGGACCGCCTGTCCATGGGAATTCTTCCGTAACAGAGTCAGGGTGTCGTGTATCCTCTCGAGGAGATCCCCTTCTGTTTCAGCTTCCTCGATGGAGACCTCGGCTTCTTCCCACCGGACGGATGCGGTCTCGACGAACCGTATGTCGGCATTGTGTCCGGTATCTACGGATACCAGGCAGCATCCCCGGGGGCCGGATTCTCCGATGTCCCTCCCCTGGGGGTTACCCGGGTAGACAACGGCAGGTCCGCTCCTCCGGATGACTCCCGGCTTATGAATATGGCCTAACGCCCAGTAGTCGTAGCCACGTTCGACCAGGTCGTTCAACGAGCAGGGAGCGTAGGGCTCATGACCGAAGCCTGCGTCCAGCGTGCAGTGGAGCATCCCGATGGTAAACGGCCAGTCCCTCTCTTTTAGCGGGAACCGTGTTGCCAGGTTGTCGTAGGTCTCCCTCGTCCGGTAACTCACGCCGACGATGGCCGCCTCTTTTCCGTCCTCTCCCCTGAAGAAGAGACACTCGGGCTCATCACCGCTCATCACGTGAACGTTTTCGGGCCAGTCGATGCGGGCCGCCCACCCGTCGAGGGGGTCATGGTTGCCGAATGCCAGGTAGACCGGGATGCCTGAATCCGAGAGTCTCTGAAGATATTTCCGGAACGTCAGTTGTTCGTAGATCCCCCTGTCGGCACTGTCGTATATGTCGCCGGATATCAGAAGGAAGTCAACCTCCTCCCGGATGCAGAGGTCGACGATGTTTTCAAACCCTTTGAATGTGGCCCGTGCCAATTGTGAGGCAACCTGCTCCCCGCTACCGGCCATGACGGCCAGCGGGCTTCCGAGGTGCAGGTCGGCGGTATGAACGAATTTGAGAAGATTGTTGCTTTGTGTTTTTGACGTGTTCCTTTTTCCCGGCATAGAAACCCCCGAATTCAGGCAGTGGTCATGCGAACAGGTGAATGCTTATTTTGAGACGCCATAAGCCTTTTGAGTTTAACCGGGGCGGTACGGGGTCGGGATTGGACAAAAGAGTGGTGTCGGTCTTTACGTGTGGACACCGGGCCTTAGGGTGGTTCAAAATGAGACGCTTATTTCTAGTTCAATGATGCAGGCGTCATACCGGTACTTCGAAAGGATACACATCTCGTTTTGGGGATGACGGTGCTTCGCAGATTTTCTGTAAACGTTATACGATATTCTCGATCTTTGTCTTCAGTCCGGATGCGAACGCCTCCATCGAGTCCGGGTCTTTGAATCCGGCGAGGATTACCTTCCCCGATGAGAAGATGAGGGCGGTCCCCCCTTCGCCCTGGTAGACTTCATCGGCCAGGTCGTCCGCGTGCGCTGTTCTGGATCTGTTGCGGATATCCTTCAATACATCCTCTTCTCCGGGATCACGCCCCGCGTCCTGGGATCTTGAGGCCGAGGAGCGAGGGGTCGGGGATGCGGTCGGACTTCTTTGTGTTGACGGAGCCGAATATGTTGCAGGGATTCAGCATGATGGTTGAAACTGCAAATCAAAGCCTTTTATAAGTATGTAGGTTGAATGGACGCTTAAGAAGAATGGACTCAAAATATCTCCACGAAATACGGGCTATCATTCAAGAAGATATAATCCAATCCACCTACAAACTTGCTCTCCTGCGGGCAATCATTGAGATCGCTCAGGAGTCTAACGGGGATAAAATCACCCTGAACGGGACGTGCGCATATCCCTTCTCACTTTTGCAGCGCAAGTTGCTCATATATTACTATCCCCTATTTGCTCACTCATCATTTATTCCCCAGATGCATGGGGAATCACCGTTCCCGCGCACTGGAAAGCAGCTCATTATTCGCACGCGCATGGACCCTATTGTTCAATACTACCGCTCTCATGGTGACTTTGAAGGATTTCTATCCGATCTGGAGAACGATAAAATTCCAAATGAAATTGCTTTTGAATTCTCCAAACTTCTCGAGACTATTCGGAAAACATTCATCGCACAGCCGATGAAGTATCTTGGCAACTCACTCCGACCTGAAGGATACACTGTAGTCCAGTATCTGGCACAGATTCCGCATAATGATAATACATCTGTGATCTCCCCGGCGGCAACAGGTGGTTACCATACTATTCCCTCTGAATATGCCAGAGTCTTTGAGGACCGCTCATGCGCACAGGAGCTTCTCGATCTGGTGATCCGGCGCTGGATTGAGTATACACTCACGCTCTCCGATAACCTCAACCCTGACGAACTTCGTGAGTTGCTTGCACCCGGATTTGAGACTGAAGTTAGTATTGTCGAACCGCAGCCTGCCCGAAAACTTGCCACAACTATCCCGCTCCCGGCGCCGATCTTTTCGGCGTATGCGAAGGTCGTCGCTTCCCAGGGGGGTCTGGAGAGCCCGGTATCAACGATACCTGCTCTTGAGGAGGCGATACAGGCTGAATACACCCAATTCTCCACGCTGCAACAGGACATCCAGGACAGTACAAGTGCAATGCTTCAAGCAGAGTTGAGGGTACAAAAGATCGCTGAGACAATACAACGGATAGGGGCACTTTATGACATATCCCCTCAAGATAACGCTTCACGAAGCGTTTCCGAGGCACTCTCTCAGTATTATGCGGAACAACTGGCCGCACACGACACCTACTCCGCTACATTGGATCGCGTTGCCGGAAGCAGGCAACAGATCCTCGAACTTAAGCAAAAGCAAGATCTGCTCTGGCAGAAGATCCAAAAGGCGACAAGAGATATCGCAACCCGGGAGCGACAAAAGGCTCTCATCGACCAGTTGCGTCATAATATCGCACTTCTTGATGACGGCTCCGGGGTTCAGCCCAGATCGTTTGGATACGTTGATAAGCCGATTGCGCGATTTCTCATGTACTGCAGTGACGTTGCAGAGAATATCCTGAGCCAGTGCATCCTGCTCATACCTGATTCCTCAGAGAAGGCGATGGTCAAACCTGCCTTGCCTGCCTGGTTTATCGAAGAATTCGATTCCTGGTGGAGAACGAAGCAGGATGCGCAGAGGAGGTCCAGAGAAAGCGGTTCCGGCAGACCCTCCTCACGTGAGCCATTCCTCGTTTTTGATGAACGTCGTAGCGAAGTCCTGCTGACCATTCCATCACAGTCATTTGAGTATAGGGACGGGCTCGATCATATATCGCTCATTGTCCATGATGGTTCGCAGATTCTCCATGAAAAAGAACTTCCGCTATATTATCAGGATGACCGCTTGGGTACCGAGGAGATCACGGTACGCGTGGAGCGTCCCTCACGGAGTTATCACGTTGACCTGTCTGCTCCTGGAGTGCCCCCCCCGTGGGTGATTGACGGCTTCCGGCATGAAGATCCTTCTCGCTTCTTCGACGCGGATACTGGCAGATGTATCGATCACTCACGACTTCCATCGAAAAGATTCATCCTTCTTACCCCGAATAGACCTACCATAACCCCGGAAACTGCAGTGCTCTTTACCGGTCGCCTTTTTGGTGACTGGTACGATTTCCAGTATTACATCATCGATCCGATCGATGGACTCTCAATAAGCGATCGTAAAGCACTCTCCGGGGAAGAGGGTCGGGGATTTGCAAAACTTGATCTCTATATCGATCCAGAGTACTTTGATAAGAAACTCCGGATAGATGGGCGGAACGTTGTCACCGGGCCCCCGCCCCCTCTTCAGGTATCGTTTGAGAATGAAGAAATTCTCTCCCGGACAGTCCTCTCTATCCACCCGCTTGACCGGGATTCAACTGTAAAGCCGACATTCCATCCGCTTACAGATCTGTGTGAGGGAGCAGAGATCGATCCGGACAGACGTATCTGTACTGTGGATCTCAGTCACCCGAACCTGCTGGGGAAAGAACGGGTCGGCGCTTTTACCATCCGCATACGTAATGAAAACTGCAGAACTGACATCCGGGTGGAGTGTGTGTTTCTTCCCCATCTTTCCTACCGGTTCTCGCAGCCACTCTTTTTGCCCGCTGCAGATGCATCGCCGGTTCAGCTCGAGATCACCTGCCCGCAACCGGTTCATTTTGAGCCGGAAGGACCTGTGGAAATGGAGGTCACCATGACGGGGTTTCTGGTGACATCGAATCTGGTGCCCGAAATCCAGGGAACGCTCCGATATCCTGCAGGAGATGGCAGCACCTTTGAGGGAATGCTGTCGATATCAATACCTCATGTAGCCTGGCGATTTGAGGACGGGGCGACAGGGATCACGCATCCGCTCAATCGTTCTGTACTGACAATCCCGGATACTGAATACCTGTCGCTCGGTACGGAGCCGGGCCTCCGCATATTCCTGCCTGCATCTTTCAACGGCGTGGGCACGATATCGATGTTATCCCAGGATCAGGCTGTAACTGGTCGGATAAACAACGGACAGGGCTACTTCCCCCTTGCTCGATTCAACGATACACTCCGGACGATCGACGCAAAGACCATATGTTTTGAGTTCGTGATGGAAGGCCAGCGTGGTGGAAACGTAACGTTTCCTCTTTTTACCCTTCAGCGCTGGCGCATCCAACTCTCGCACACCCCCCGGGTCTCCTTCGATCAGTCGGGGAACCGGGTTGTCGAGATTGCGTGGGAAGAATACGGTTTTGCCCGGAAGCGGTTCGTACTTCTCTGGAGAAAGAAGGAGTCCGGGGGCGCATCCTGCGTATATACAGGGGAGATTCCAGCTTCTGTACAGACATTTACAATCACGGGAGACCGCGAGCAGTTGCTACTGGGCCCGGGCACCTATTATATCCAGTTCCATAGGGCACATGACGATTGGAGTTATCCGCTCGTAGTGTTCCCCGGAGAAAAGGCACCCAATGTCTTTCGACTCCTCATTGAGTGGAAAAGGGATCATCTATCAGAAGGCAGTGAGGGGGCCGGTGCTCCAAACCCGACTCCTGATCGTGAGGGAGATAACTCGAGCAACCCTGATCGCTCAAGAGTTGATTCCCAAATCAGTCAACTGATACGTATGATTGAATCCAACGATGCGGAGGGGCGTATCCGGGCAATAAAAGATTTCAAGAAGGATTATTCGGTCTATCGTCTAGAGTATCGCCTATTAGACAGTTATCCTATACTATATGAGCGACTCCAGGTAGCACTTCTTGCGGTGATAACGGATACTGGGATGTCCCCGGAGATCAGAGCCACCGCTGTGGAGATATTGGGGAAGAACTTCAGCCAGGAAAAGGAGTATGCACTCATTAGAGTGTTAAGAGATCCTGATTCGGCAGAACGTCTGCGTATTGCAATTTTAAAAGCTTTGAGTCACGGAAACACGGAAGAATGTTTGGGCGCATTGCTGGACTCTCTCAATGATTCAGCTCCCGAAGTTCGAGGTGAAGCAGCAACGTCATTGGGGAATATCGATAACAAGCATGCTGTTAACCCACTAATTGAACTGTTAAACGATGAATCCGTGGCGGTCCAGCGCAAAGCTGTAGCCGCGCTAGGATATACCCGCTCTCTCGCTACGCTTGAACCTCTCATATCAATTGCTTTCGATGAGAGTCGGGACGTAGATCTCCGAATTACAGCAATCGCCGCGCTTGCGAGGTTTAAGTTAAGGATGGACGTTATTCAGAATTTATTTGTTCTGTCAGAAAACGAGCGTGAAGATGAAGAGGTCCGTAAAATCGCTACAAGTGCTCTTAGTATTCAGGGTGCATTAGAAGTTGCGGTAAAGAAGAAACTTATCGCTGAGCTGATCCAGGAGATGAAATCATTATCACAGGGGAGGCGAATATCTGCCATAAAGCAGTTAAGCACCTTCAGTGACGAGGAAGTTGTTCTCGCTCTTATGGAAGCCACTCAGGATGAATCCACTGATATTCGGAGGGCCTCTGCAGACTCACTTCGGCGAATTAATAGCCTAAAGGCTATTCCTGCTCTCGTGCGATTACGTGATGATTCGGACGACGATGTCCGTGAATCTTCCGAATTTGCATGTAAACAACTACTGCAAGTACTTCTATCTAATTTAAAGCTGGACATTGACAAACGAAATACAGCCGCCAGACACCTCGCAGAATTGGGGTCTTTTGCAGTAAATCCACTGTTCGCTATGCTATGTGATGCTGAGACCATTCAGTCAGAGCGTGCCACTTCAACCGAAATCCGAAAAGCCATAGTACGCGCTCTATCGAGAATGAATGACCCTTCTGCAATCGAACTCATGATTCAAGCACTACAAACAAGGAATGATTGGGTGGTATGGGGGGCGGCCCGGGCTCTCGGCATTATTGGTAATAGAAACGCGATTGAACCGCTTGAGGAGACACTGATGCGATACAATCATGTGGAAAAACACCACTCAAGATTGACGTTTGTACGTGTGGCAATTAAGTGGGCTCTGGATCAACTAAAAGGTTAGGCTTCAGAACCCGTGAAGAGCAGTCTCCTCAACGAGCAGGCCACTTCGCTTGTGTCGGGGTTCCAGAATGGAGAGATGGGGGAAAAAGGCAAGCCTGATAAAAGAGTGCGTAACAAGGGATCTTGTTGATAACAGGGCTGTCTCATGTCATTGAACCCACTTAAAGCAACGCAGTCGATTAATCAGCGCTATATGCGATATCTCCAGACGACGTTTCAGATAAATGATGCAGATATCGCCGCTTTATTCCGGACTACAATCGCCGGCCACGAGTTTGTCAAAGGACCGATTCTTGAGGCGACTCCCCCTTTTAAAAAGGGGTGTACACTTCGCCAGCTCATCGATGAAGGTATCCTCTCACCGCGGTTTGAGTCTCTCAACCAGAACCTGCTTCCTCTCGACCGGCCGCTCTATCTTCACCAGGAAAGGGCCATTCGCAGGGCTGTAGGAGAAGGACAGAATCTCGTTGTCGCAACAGGAACCGGGAGCGGGAAGACGGAGATCTTCGTCGTAACTATTCTCAATGAGCTCTTTCGACAGCAGGAGTCGGGCCTGCTCAATCCCGGTGTTCGGGCTCTCCTCCTCTATCCTATGAATGCGCTCGTCAACGACCAGCTCAAACGCCTGAGGGGCCTTCTGAGATCATGCCCGGAGATCACATTCGGCCGATATACCGGAGAGACCCGCGAACGGCAGTTGGATGCAGTGGAAAAATACAAAAAGATTCATGGAAGTGATCCGCTCCCTAACGAGCACATATCCCGGGAGAAGATGCGTGAGACCCCACCGCACATCCTCTTAACCAACTACGCAATGCTCGAGTATCTTCTCCTGCGTCCCAGAGACAACATGTTCTTCGATGGTGAATGCTCAAAAAACTGGAGATTCATCGTTCTTGACGAAGCGCATACCTATACCGGAGCCAAGGGCATTGAGATGGCAATGCTTCTCCGGCGGCTGAAAGATCGGGTCGTCCAGAGTGAACCTGGTCGGTTGCAGTGCACCGCTACAAGTGCTACGCTTGGCGGTGGAGAAGAGGACTATCCGGCGGTTGCACGCTTTGCCGCTCAATTATGCAGCGAAGAGTTCGGGACGGAGGATGTCATCAGTGCCGAGCGGGAGGAGATCCCAGATACACATGGGTGGGGATCCCCGGATCCGACCGTGTACCGGACGTGGCGAGACATCCTTGTTGCCAGCGGGCAGGGTGTCCAGGCGCTCTATGAGTCAGGTCTGTGTCATGCTGTGCCGCAGGCGGTTCTCGATGAGGCACGCAGACTGGCTGGTGGCGACGCACATGCGTTTCTCTTCCATGTGCTGGAAGGGGATGAGCGCCTCCTGCGGTTGAGGCGTCACCTTGCGGAAGGTCCTGATAGATTTGACGAAATCTGCCGATCGTTATGCGATGGAACCCGGACAGATACTGATACTATCGTTTCCCTGGTCGAGATTGCTGGCATGGCACGTCCCCACCCCTCAGCTACATCTCTTCTCTCTGCACGATACCATCTCTTTGTCCGGGCGGTAGAGGGGGCGTACCTCCAGTTCTTCCCCGAGAAGAAGCTCTACCTCGAACCCGCGAAGAGTGTTGAGGTGACAGGGCACGAGTACCCTATCTTTGAACTCGGCACCTGCCGTTACTGCGGCGCTCCGTATCTTCTTGGAAAGATCGAGCGTGTAGGAGGTCAGGCGTTCCTCAGGCAGAATGTGCTCCCATACTACGAAGACGAAACGCCGGACCAGCACTTTCTGCTTGCATCAGCAGTCTTCCCGGAGAGCGATAACGAGGATGATGAGGTCGAGATCGGTACACGTGCCGGTATCAAAGGTGAGCAGTATATCCTCTGCGGCCGGTGTGGATCCATCGACAAAGCCACGCGCGTGAAGCCCGCGTGCTCGTGTGGAAATGAGTATCAGATCCCCTTAATTCGTATCTCTTACCCTGGGGCTACGTTGCATAAATGCCCTGTCTGCACCCATCTCAGCCCAGGAAGGCCGGTTGTGTCACGATTTGTTATGGGGAGGGACGCGATACCGTCCGTCCTTGCAACAGCGATCTACCAGGAACTTCCCGATAAACTGGAGGGGGATCAGGTCGATATCGAGAACCAACCCGTTAATCCGTGGGCTCCGGTAAAGGCATCTCCGGTTGCCAGGCGCAGAGGTAAGCGTAACCTGCTGGTCTTCTCCGACAGCCGCCAGGATGCTGCCTACTTCGCTCCGTACCTGAGCCAGACATACGATAAGATTGCCAGACGTTCTCTCATCGTCCGGGTCATCAGGGAGAACGCAGACAGAATCCTCAAGAACCAATGGCGCGTTATCGATTGTGCGCGGCCGCTTCTGGAGAAGGTCAGGGATATCATGGGTGCTCTTTCAGGTGTTGCTCGACTCTTTTAGGAGAAGAGGCGCCCTTCGCTTCCCTGATGGGATCAGCCCGGAAGATGATTTCTTTCAGCCACGGAACTTCCAATTCTATTTCCGGGAATCGGGCTCTTCTCAGCGGGCTCGTATTCTCAGCTGGCTCCCTAAATCGGGTTACTCCAATACCCGGCTGGATTATCTCACCCGGATAGCAAAGAGGAGTACATGCAGTATCTCTGACGAGGATTGCCGCAAAACATTGAAGGGAATCTGGCAGTTTTTAACTCCGGGTGGAGATTCTATCTTCAGCGGGTATTTCATTCAGGACCACCTCAGAAAAGAGGGTGTCGGTACCCTGATGGATCCGAAGCAGTGGGAGATCACCTCGCCACTCATAGACCCGGGTACGCAGTGGTACCTCTGCGACCGCTGTCGGATACTTACACTTTACAACATTCGCGGAGTCTGTCCGACATACCGGTGCGAGGGGACGCTTCACCCGGTCAATCCGGGTGAACTGAGAGGCGAAAATCACTATCGCGTCCTCTATACCGAGACCGAACCGGTTCCGATGCAGGCCAAAGAACATACCGCCCAGCTGAGTAATGAGGCCGCAACCGCGTTGCAGCAGGATTTCCTGGACGGAAAGGTCAATGTACTCAGCTGTTCGACGACATTCGAACTCGGGGTGGATGTCGGCGAGCTCGAGGTGGTGTTCATGCGGAATATGCCTCCAAC
>LDZT01000058.1_pt1 | contig 13003 bp, 16 predicted proteins | sample 615521 | NCBI WGS metagenome assembly LDZT01 (sample SAMN03408292, study PRJNA278302) | terrestrial metagenome | isolation source: oil reservoir sample SB1 | place: USA: Alaska, North Slope, Schrader Bluff formation | collected 2011-09
GTTCTAGCCAGTTCCACCTTTACGATAATTCCCGCAAAAAGTCGGCTACCATCCTCAATTATGACTTCCTCGCCCTCCGCTGGCATGTCACCCTTAACTGCAAAAGAGCAGGCATCGACCTCATAGGTAAGAGCCTGCTGAATTTGCAAGCTCCCACGTTCCAAATCGGTTATTCTGTCAATCCTGGCTATATAAAGATGCCTGCTCACGGTATCCTCACCCCTAGCCTGCGCAAGGTGCGAAGTAGATCCTCCCCGTCTTGGACAGTGATATTTATAACTCTGTTATCGTTGTTGTAAGTATATACCACAGAACCGCTAGCCCCGGCCAAGGCGGGCATACTCACGCTTCCCAGATTAATATTCTGTATCTTTCTTGCCAGGTCTTGATATGCAGCCAGTATCTCAGCCAGCCCTGACCTAACTTTGTCCACTAATGAGGGAGAATGCCGCATGGCCGGGTCGAGTTCCGCGGCAATCGCGCGGGCTTCTTCCACTGCCTGGCGTAAGCGGTCAAACTGGCTCTCCATGCCCTGGGCAAAATTCAGAATAAGGTGTATACCATGTTTGGTCCCCGCTTCGGCTGTTTCGTTGAATTTCTGTTGGATCCTTTTCAATTCCTCTTCTGCGTTCTTGCGGATCTCCGCATTCTTCTTCTGCCACTCCTGGCGGTAAATCTCCAGTTGCTCTTTTGCCGCCTGGCGGATCTCAACAAGTTTCTGCTGCATTTCCTCCCGCTGCTGTTGCAGCTGGTTGACTGCTTCTTGCCGGGCTTTTTGATTTTTTGTGCGCCAGAGGGCTACATACTCCTGCAGTTGTTTGTCGGTAAGGGTGTTCAGGGCGGCGATCTCCGGGCCTGCTTTAGGCCCCATCTGCCGCAATTCGTCAATCAGCCCTTCGTCTACGCCCTTTGCTGCCAGGTCTGCGATGTTCTCCTGCCAGTTCTCAAAAGCGTCCACCTGGCCACGCAGGTTTTTAAGTAGCTGTTCGCCGGATACGTCTTTGCTGGTCACCTCGTCGAACAGACCGACAAAGTCGCGCAGGGCACGGGCACGATCGTCCAGCGTCTTTTCATACTCTGCCTGCACCCGGCGTTCGTCTTCGATCAGCTTATCGTTGACCTTGGCTACACGGCGCTGATATTCCTCATGCGCTGCGACAAGGTCTTCCCGGTATTTCTTTTCGACCTTATCAATTTCAACAGCCAGCTCATTGAACTGTTGAATATGGTCACGCAGTGCCTGGGTGGTCTCCCGGATCTGTTTTTCCAGTTCCGCCTGGGCACGAATTTCCTGCACCAGCCGCAGTTGGAGTTTCTGGCTTTCCACGACATCTTCACCCTTTGCGGCCACCATCTCGTCATATCCACGTTTGATAGCGGCCACCAGTTCCCGCTGCACATTCATTTGCTGGCTCAAATGATCCAGTTTCAAGCGCAACTGCTCGGCTTTGTTGCTCTTCTCCTCTGCCGCCATTGCGGCAATCTCGTATTCGGTCCGCAGGATCTGCAGACGGCTGCTCAGTATGTCGGCAGTTTTCTCCCACTCGGCGCGGGTATCCTCAGCAGCTTTGGTTACTTTATCGCCAGCGTTACTAGCCTTGCCGCCCAATGACTTTATTTCGTTGCCCAGTTCCTGTACCGGCGTCGCGGTTTCCTTTACAGTATCTTCCGTTTTCTTAATTTCTGCCTCTAATTCCTTTGCGGCATCAGCCGCTTTTTTCATCCTGAACTCAAAATCCCGGACGGACATAATATTCTTTTCGGCCAGAATTTCTTTATTGAGGTTCTCTATAGTCTTGCTTATCGTATCTCCCACTTTCGGTATCCAGGAAAGCAGTCCCTCAAAGGCTTTCAGCATTTCACGTATCTGTTCCAGCACAAAGGCCTTGAGCGAACCCCAGGCCTGCAGACCGCGGTATTTGACCTCTTCCCAGTTTTTATAGAGATAAACACCAGCCGTTATGAGGGCGGCAATGGCCGCTATTACTAAACCTATCGGCCCTGTCAGGGCACCTATAACTGAACCCAACACAGGAAACCCTGCAGTAAGCCCTGCAATAAGCGTAGCGCCACCTGCCATTGCTGTGGACATGGCTCCTAAACCAGTTATCAGTGTTCCGATTACTGAGATTAAAGGGCCAAAAATCAATAGTAGCGGACCTATTGCTGCTGCCAGTCCGGCTATAATAACAATGGTTTTTTGGGTCTCCGGACTCAATTCGGAAAACTTCTTGACTATATCCCCCAGGCGGTTCAGTAGCGGAGTGATTACCGGAAGTAAAACTTCGCCGATATCTGTAGAGAGATTTTTAATCTCCGTTGCAAGTGCCCTCATGCCCCCCGATGCACCCTCGGCTTCCCTGGCAGCCTGCCCTTGAGCGGCTCCTGTCTGTTCCATAATAAGGGCAAGGGTAGCGGCCTGTTTCCCAGCTAGGTCCAACTGCTCTCCCTCAGCGATAAGCCCCATTTCTAGCGCTTTAGTTTTGATCATGGCATCGTTGACCGCCATGCCGTAGTTGTCCAGCATGGTGTTGTTGCCCTTAAGGGCACCAGTCAGGGCGCGGACAGCATCGGCCGTAGTGCCGCCATACATTGCAGTCAGGTCACCAGCTAACTCAATCAGGGTTTGGGCTTGCTTGGCAGCCTGTTCCTCAGTTAGCCCGCCGATGTTGACCAACATGGAACCCATCATGTTAGCGTATTCCAGGGCTTCCCCTTCAGCTATGCCATAATAGCTTTCCAGGTTATCGGCCCATGTTTTTACGCTGTCTGCAGCGCCTTTGAATATCTGCTCGGTGGCTCCCATAGCATCCTGTAGGTCGGCGGCCATTTTGAAACTTGCAGCCCCCGCTGCTACGAGCGGAGCAGTAACCTTCATCGACAGGTCTTTCCCTATGCCGGTCATTTTTTTACCGGCATCCTGCAGTTTTTTCCCCACCTGCTCGGCAGTCAGTCCGGTTTCTCTTAGTTGCTTCTCAAACTTTTCAAGCTCTTGCTCGGCCTTCACAACTTCGCGCTGGAAGGCTCTGTATTGCTCTTCGTTAATTTCACCCTTGCGGAATTGCTCGTTGACCTGCTCCTGGGCAACTTTAAGGCGGTCAAGCTTTTCTCGGCTATTATCAACAGCCTCGGCCAAAAGTTTCTGCTTCTGGGCAAGTAGTTCTGTGTTTTTCGGATCAAGTTTTAGAAGACGTTCAACTTGTCTTAGCTCAGACTGGACATCACGGGTCTTTTTATTTACGTCCTCTAGAGCTTTATTAAGCTTTTGCGTATCTCCGCCGATTTCGATTGTTATGCCCTTAATTTTACCGGTCATAGTTTCACCACCTATCGAAATCCGCCTGCGTTGCCATCCTCACGCTGTCCTCTTTCTCATCTTCCCTCAGCCGTTCGTTGTTGTAAGTTGTTATAAAACCGATAATCATCCCAAGCGTTAACTCCTCGAAATCACGCAAAGTAAGGCCCCTCTCGATAGCCCGGAGCATTACCAGTTCCGTTGTTAACTTGAGAGGGGGTTCATCTCCTTCATCTGCATCCACTTTTTTTTACTTTCAACCTTAGTTGTAATGCTACTGAATATCATATCTGATATTTCAGGAATGATATCCATGATAGGAAACTCAGAAAACCCATCTAACCACTCCATCGGTGGAGGAATAGTTGGGTCTGCTGTTTTTGCCAATGTCCAAGCTAGGTTGAAAAACATTTCCAAATCTAGGACATCTACATTGGCAATTTCATTACCTTTAAAAGCACCCTCTAATTTGAAAATGTCCTGTATCGCATCCCGACCAAACTGAGCCTTGTAGCGCAAGAGAAAGGCGCCGGTGCTTTTGAATCTCACCTGGCGCCCATCAATTATCAATATCTTCTCCATATACTACCTCCTATGCCGTTACGGTCAGGGTTACGGTTACCGCATTGCCCCGATTGAATTCAACCGTGATGGTATAAATACCGTTATCCAATGCCGCTATATAAGCCTGGGCGATTGTGACATCTACCCCGGTGGCAGTCAGATGGATACCACCGATCGGCAGGCCGTCCATGAGCACATTCTTAACTGCGTTAGTCCCGTCGGTTGATGTAGAGTCAATCGTCAGGTCAGCTGGAGCTGCCTTGCTGAATGTTGCGGTACCTGAGGCTACAGTGTTAACCGGTGCATCTTTCAGATACACGGCAGTAAAGAAAGTGTCATATCCGGTTTCTCCCTGTTTCACCTTGGCTTTTACGTCGCTAGTGTCAAGTGCGGGCCGAACAGCTATGTCCATTGATTCAGTTTTTGGTTCTTTAGTGTTTTTTTTGGTGGCGCCTTCGACGTTCGGGCGAGTTGGCAAAACGCTATACAAAACGTGTCGTGTCTTTTTGGCATCTCCATCAAACTCAAACATAAGCGCAAATTTCTTCACTGTCGCGTTTGCGTTTTCAATTATTGCTCCGTTGGCATCAACGGTATCACCCAGCACATCCGTTCTGAAGGAATCGGGTATCAGGGCAACTTCCAGACTGCCGTCATAACCGTTATTTGTGTTTTCCTCAAAATATATTTGGTCGTCTGCATGGAATGTTACATTTTCACCAACTGCACTCAATGCCAGATTAACAGCTCCAGGCATTGCTACCGGCGTTCCATAAGATACTACTCCACTAGATTCAGTTACAACGGCATAGTAGACATTTTTAAGACCGTATTTTACTTTGTTACTCACTTCTGTTTACCTCCTTAGATTTCATAGAGGACCTGGAACAGGCCCTCAGATTCAATATACGTCTCGGTTTTCTCCCAGTAGATATCGTTAGCATCAAAAAGACCCTCGATCAGGGCCTCTGCTGCCGGGTCCTTTGTTTTGGTGTATAGTTCCACCTGGTAGTTATCGGCCTGGCTGTGTACCTTGTTGTCAGCCCCAAAGTTGCTGGAGTAAGCAAACAAATAAACTATATACGGCGGGCTGGGCGGCGATGTGAAGTGATGATACGCCACCGGCAGCCCGATTGTTTTGAGTAATGTGAACAGTGTCGCCTCATCCACATTTTATCGCCTCCTCTATCTCTGATACAAAATCCTTAATGACCTGCTCCTCCGCTGGTCTGATATGAGGTTTACCCTCTACTCTATCTTTCTTCCCCGGCCCTGCATTAACTACGGCATGGCCGTATTCAAGTAGATGAGTTAGCCGGTAGTGTGGGGCTTTAACGTGGACAATTCGCTTGTGCGGCTGCCCTACTTCTGGCTCGGTTTTCATGGTCCAGCTTTTAGCATATTTGCCCCCAATCGGGGGAGGTCTTCTAGGGCTAGTCCGTTTGAGCTGTTTTACCGTCGCTTTGCCGACTTTTTCACTCGATATATTGACCTTCTCGATCACGTCCTGGGAGTAGTCGGCCAGGCCCTTGGCTATCTCGGCAGCCAGCTGGTCGATGTTGATATTAGCCATTGCCAGTCACCTTCTCACACACCAATTCAATCATTTCACTTTTGGCCGGATTGTTATAAGCCCGTATCAGCTTGTACTTTACGCTGTTATACTCAATTTTGCTCTGGCCTGCATATTCATTTGCCCAAATAACAAATGTTATCTCTGGTTTGAGTCCGGCCAGAGCCGCATTATAAAACTCTGATGATCTTATACCAGTAATCTCAGCCCAAACCTCTGTTGAAGTTTCGCTGGGAATCTGGTTGCCAATATCATCATCGGTAACGGAGATTGATATTAGCTTAATTTTCAGATTCTGCAATATAATCACCCGCCAGTGATAAGGCTTGCATCAGGCCAGTGTAGGCTTTGCAATACTGTTCACCCTTACCCATGTAGTCCTGCTGCCATCGGCAATAGAGCTTAACCGCCTTAATAATTAAAGGTTGGGACTGATCACTTGTATCAATCCCAACCCTCTGCAGGTCCATCAAAGCGGCGTCAATGTCGTCCTGCAAATCGGTATCAAGAACAGTACTGGTTATTCTGAGATTTTCTTTTACTGCTGCTAACATCGCCGCCACCTCACTTAAACGATAATATACAGATCTAGCGATTTAGCGGTTGCCGATGCCTGATAGGTATTATCCTCATAAGCAGTAGTGGATACTGCCCAGGTACCTCCGCTTTCAGCAATCGTGCCGCTATTATAGGCTTTGATAGTCGTGTCATGCGGCAACTTAAAGGGTACGCCCAGTTTTACACCATAACCAATGTCAACAGTTACGGTATCGCCACCCATAGCGGGTATTTCAACCTTCGTAACGCTTGCAAAAGCCTTACTCCCGGTAACGCTTCCAGCCGTACCAACTGTAAATGCAGGTAATTCCTCTGTAATTTCTTCACCACGCATATTCAAACCGGTGATTTTCACTTTTACGGCAAGTATTTCATCTGCAGTAGTGGCCGCCACCGTTGCGGTTAAGTTTCGGGCACATGGCGGCGCAGTAAAACCAGATTCGACTACAGTGGCCTCCGTGCTGCATTCAATGCCTTTGATTATGCCGTCAGTATCAGCCGCCCAGTTTTGCGCGGCAGACCATGTCAAGTGGGCAATAAAGCCTCTATCTACAAGCTCAAGGCCAATTGTCTGCCCCATTTCGGGATTATAAGCAGGTAATGTCATTTAATCAGTACCTCCCTTAGCTAGATTTCTTAACCAGGGTAACAAGAGAATTCTTATCGACTACCTTACCATCTACCAACATGATGGCCTTGGTGATCTGGTCGTCGGTGTCGTTGTCCTCGTACTTCTTAATAGTCATCTGCAAGTTACTGTTGAGGACGTAATCCTTCGGGTTGAACAGGAACGCAAAGACCGTGTCAGCCTCCGGCGCAGCTGAGTAGTTGCTCATGTAGTCATTAAGGATTACGGGCCGGCCCAGCAGGGTTCTCTCCGGTCTGCCAGCTATCCCATAAGTTACCCGGGCGATGGGCTGCCCCTCGGCGTCAACCATACCAACAAAGCAGTTCATGAAGGTGTACTTGGTCATAAACCATACCGCTCCGTTTTCATAGGCCAGCGGCAGAGCAGCTTCTGCGGCTACCAGCTTGTCATAGGTGACCTTACCAGCTTTTGTAATTTCTATCTTCTGTCCGGTTGCCGGAGTTTCTGCCAGAATGCCAGTCGGCTGGTAATAATCTCCACCGGTTCCGCTGATTATGGCCTGTTCCAGGGCCTTGGTCATGGCTTCCACGACATTGTTGATCAGAGTGGTCTCGAAGATAGCCAGAGTAACAGTGTCAACTTCCAGAGACACAGACACAGCACAGCGCAGCTTGTAGTAATTAAAGGTCACAGAGCCAGTGGTTTTGTTCTGCTTGGTAGAACCGGACCCCTCAGCTACCCAGGTAGCAGTTGGCTTAACACTGGATGTCGGAATAGCTAGGCCGCCCTTGTAACTGGTGCGGGTGACCAGGGGCAGGATCATTCCGGTGGCTTCCATCTTTTCAATAATTTTTTCCATGACCGGCTCAGGGATCACATGGCCCACATCGGTGGTCTTAGTGTTGGCATCGGTGTTCAACAAATTGGCCGGAATAGGTTCCCCGGCCAAAACATTGCGCATGAAAGCATTGCGGTATTCCAGGCTTGCATACAGGTTGTCTTTGGCAACGACTTCGGTGGTCATATTCTCGATCACCTTCCCTTCCACAGTAATACTCTTATTCTCTAACAGGGTTACAGTAGTTTTGTCATTGAGAGCCGCCAGATTGACCTGAGCTTTACAGGCGGCCTCAAACTGGGCATCCAAAGCTTCCACTTCTTTAACCTTGGCCTCGAATTCATCCAGTTTGCCGACATCTATCAAGGCCTGGGCCTCGTCCATCAGGACTTCACGATCAGCTAAATACTTTTCTCTGTTCATTTTGTACCTCCCAATTTTAGTAAATTTAGTTTCGCCTGGGCTTTTTCAGGCGTTAAAATACCCGCTTCATTGAGCGGGTTCTTTACGATGTTTCTGACTTTATCTATCACTGTCTGTGGTATCAGGGGTGTTTGGTAAGCCGCCACCAACTTTAGATTCTGGTTTTCGGCTATCTTGTCAATCAACCCCTTATCTACAGCCTGCTGAGCTGTGAGCCAGGTTTCCTGCTCCATCATAGCCAGGGCTTCTGCCTCACTCATACCGGTTTTCGTCATGTAGGCCGCAGCAACTGATCTATCGGCTGTCTGTAGTACATCGCTGCTCTTATCCATGACACGATAGTCTCCCTGAGCCCTGCCAGATACATTATGTACCATGACCATGGCAGTAGGAGCTATATCACTCTTACCAGCACAAGCAATTACACTGGCCACTGACGCCGCAAATCCAATAACATGGATATTAACTTCACCTTTGTAGCTTCTTAGGGCAGAGTATATTTCAGACCCGGCGAAAATGTCTCCCCCTCCGGAGTTTATATACACTTCCAGGGGCTCCCCATTGGCCTGGTCGATCAACTTGTTTACATCGTTAGGACAGGTGGCGTCCATTTCGAACCACTCATAGATCCACTTATCATCATTACTGACGATCGTGCCTTTTACATCGATTCTCAACCTTCATCACCCCCTTTTACTACAGCGGTGTCAAGCCGCCGGATAGGCTCGTCGCCGCCGTCGACAGGAGCCAGGTTAAATACTTCGCGCCATTCATTCGGCGTTAGGGCGCCTCGGTCAACCATCTGAGCCAAGTTTAGCTTAGTCTGCATACTGGCCGTGGTCAGGTTGGCCGCCTCAAATAGTATCCGGTTTCCAAAACCTCGTTTCCGTCGGGTAAATATTTTCCTGGTGTACTCATTACTGAGCTCAATTACCACCGGTTCGACCTCAGCTTCATAATATGCATTCCACCCGTTTTCATCGTACTCTGACTGGACTATTTTTTGGTTGGTGTTAAACAATGAATATATACGTTGAGTGGTCTTGTCCATCTGGGCAGCATTCGGTACATAGTCTTCTGGCTTTATCTGCTGGGCATCAGCTTTGGCGTCCGTTGCCGCTACCCCAGTGCCTCCGGTTTCGATACTCAAAAAATTGGTGGCAAAATCTGCAGCTTGTTTTTTTAAGTCCTCTGGGCGCATGGAGGCCGTAAATTTGAGCAGCCACCTGATTAAGCTGCCATTTTTTATTGCTTTAACAATACCCTGGTCCGTAGTTGTGACTATTTCCATCAGCGGCACCAAGGCCGGGGCTATCGGATCTCCAAAAATGTCATTGTTATTAAAGTCCTGTCTAAGATGAATTATGTCGGTATATGGAAAAGTATAGCTTTTGCCGTTTGCGAACAAAAATTTCAAATACAGTGTGTACTGTTTGTCATAAATTGCTTCGGCTGACAGTGCCGGTATCGGGTAAATCTCTGTCGGGTACCCGAATTCATCTCGGATAATAAGAGCAAAAGCATTGTTATTGAGAACCAATTGGGACGCCAGCTTCTCCTGCAGCTTCTGCCCGGTCATGTATGGATTCGGCTCTTCTAGTAGAAATCTGATGTAGGGCTCCGGATTGACTTCTAGCTTTCGGCTGCCGTCTTTCTGGATGGTCTGCCGCACATGCTTTGCTACCAGCTTCCCTATAGCCTTTACTTTAGGCCGCATAGCCGCCCGGACGATATCGGACTGATATATTTTACCATTCCAAGTGAAAAAACCATTCCCGCGTTCAGTTATTAACTGATATTTAGTCTGTTGTGTAGGTTCTTTGTTTCTTAATCGGTCGAATAATCCTATCGGATTCACCCCCTTTAAATAAGGCTCTGGTATTCATCCAGCCGGTCCTGCAATACTATGTAAGCATTAAGCAAGGCAGCCATACCGTCAATACGCTTAGTTCTCTTCGACGTTTTAACCGGTTGAATGTTACCGTTTTTATCCTCTTCTTTAGCTGTGTTAGCCAGGCACCATTTCGTAACCGGATTATTGTTGTAATTAATTAGCTTGCTTTCCAGATCTCTTTCCAGCTGCTTCATGGGCCCGGATAATGTTTTCTTTCCCTGGATGACTGGAACCATGCTTTCCTTGCCGAATACTCCCTTCATTTCCTCGACCCAATAAGTAGCTGACCAATTATCATAGCCTACCCAAGGCAGGTATATGTCAAGCTCATTTTGTATCTCCAGGAACCATTCAGTAACATACTTGGCATGAACCTTGTTCCCCGGGCATGTCCTGACTAAACCCTGTTTTATCCACAGGTCGTATGGAATCTTATCTTCTCTGACCCGCTGTTCTAACAGATCCTCAGCTAGCCAGAACATAGGCAAAACATAAATGTGATTATCGCCCGGCACCATGAATATAACTACTGCAGCCGTCAAGTCTGTGGTGCTGGATAGGTCAGCACCGCCAACGCCATATCGGGGCTTTAGCTCTTTTAGGTCAAAAGTGGCAGTATTATTAAGCACCTCAAAAGGCAGCCATGCCTCGCTTGACGTCTCCCGAATATTAAACTCTTTGCAGACAAGGTTTTTAACCAGCGCAGGATTGGCTTGGGCTTTCCTGACCTTCGCCGCTAACTGTTCCAGACTTTTGATGGTCCCCAACCCGGGGTTGGCCTTCTTCCAACAAGCTGGATCGATCCACTCCTTGCGGTTGTCTAGCTCATAAATAAAGGCTATAAAGTGTTCATCCTTATAGCCATTTTCATCGAAGTAGCCGTTGATTACTCTTTCAGCTTCTTCGTACTTCTGGTCATATATATCCTCCCGGATCGTGCCAGCCGTTGAAGTTATAAATACCAGCGGCTGCTCCCGGGCAGTGGTACCATCGGCCATGATGTCATACAGGGCTTTGCCTTGTTTCCACTGGTGAATCTCATCCATGAGTACGCCGTGTACGTTCAGCCCGTCCAGAGTGTCGCTGTCACTGGCCAGAGGTTTATAGATGCCATCATTGAAGTCGCTGACCAGTTCAGCCACCAGGGGCTTGATTCTTTTTCGCAGCGCTGGTGATTTCTTCACCATACGCTTTGCTTCACTCCATATAATTTTCGCCTGGTCGCGCTTAGTGGCTACTGCATAAACCTCTGGACCAGGCTCATTGTCACCCGCTAATAAATAAAGCCCCACTGCTGAGGCTATTAGCGATTTACCATTTTTCTTTCCGACGATCAGAACAGCTTCCCGATACTTCCGGCACCCGGTGATATCTATAAAACCAAAGACGGTGGCCAACAAAGCCTTTTCCCATAGCTCGAGAATTACTGGCTGACCACCCATTTTTCCTTTAGAGTGTTTACAATAATTCTCAATAAACTCTATAACATGGTTAGCTCGCTTCGGGCTGTAATAATACTCACTTGCATTGTCAGTTAAATCAGCTACTACCTTCTGGTATGTGCGCCGAACCTTCTCACTGACCACCTCTTTACCACTTTCTATCTGCTCCCAGTATCCCAGAATTGGATTATAGGTCAGCGGGTACTTTATCATGTATCCTCACGCCCGCTTATAAAGTCATCAAAGCCATCGTCTTTTGGCTTTACTTCCTGCTTTGGCACCAAGTTACTGAGCTGCTTTATGATGCTTTGATAATTTTTGTTCATGGTATTGTAAAGCCGGGCCACCGGGCGCTCTCGCTCATATGGGTCTGTCTTTTCCGACTGGCTGAATAACTCGACATAACCCTTCTCGTCAAGGTCAACCTCGTAGTCTTCAAGAGTCACGCGCATATACGCAGCGCGCTGGATCAGCCCGTCAATGATTGCCTTATTATCTTTATCTATTTTTTTGTAGATTCTTCTAAGTCGCCGTTCTTCTTTTTTTATCCGTTCAACTTTTGTTAAGTCTTCGTTAATCGCCACATATATCACCTCTTTTCTGGTAGGGGGGTCACGCGCGCTACCTGCGTGTTACGCGGAGGTTCCCTGCCCGGTCCCTGTGGGGGCGACAGCTATTTTAAAATAGGGGGATTATCTCCACCGGTTGCCCCAATGCATCAAACCTACACCTACAGTCATCCTTGTTTACAAAGTGCGCTTCCTCGTAATCATGGCAGCGCTTGCAGACATATTTTAAATGTTCATGGTTCAAGGCCACCCCAGGATCCGCGATGTTTGCTGGTGTCAGCAATATTTTGTGATGGACGATGTACCCCAGCTGCTCCTGGCATTCCTCACACAGCCCCCCATCAATTGCTATCCGTTTCGCGATGTAACTAACCCGGCACTTCTGCCAGGCTGCTGATTTGTAAAATGTTTTTGCAAAATCTTTTGCCATAAATTACTTCCCACTCCCCACAAAGACGGCCAATGCCTAAACAAAAGCCGCCCTCCCTCCCTGGCTGCAGATGCGCCTACAGAGAGGACCGGCTACTTCACCGGTCCGTTTCACAGATATTCTTCCCCAATTTTATTATAACATAACTTGCCTAATCTTGTCAAGATATACATGACTCATCTCCCTACACCAGAGAAGGAGGAGAACCGTCAACTAGATTTTATGTGCAGTAATGTGCACACCCTTTTTCTTCCATGTGCACATAACTGCACATGGCTGCACATGCCTATAACACCATAACCCCAGAGCCCGCGTCGGACGCGGACCCTTTAGTGTGCAAAAGCATTGTGCGTGCGTGCAGCGGGTTGAGTGTTGTGTGTGTGCAACCCCCCCTTTAGGGGGTTGCACGCACGCACACAACCTTGCACAGCAACAGAAACGTCAACTAAATACTTGACAAAAATATATAGTCTGTGTTATAATAGAATTAGAAGAACGAACAAAGGGGGGAAAAGCAAAATATGATGAAGTACATGCTCGAACGAGCAGAGCCGTACATCGTCAAAACAGAATTGACGAAAAATCGGACCTGTCAAACTTATCGGTGGAAGCAAGTAGCAATGAGCGATGACCTAGAAGCACTTAAATCGATCATGGGGGACCATCACAGGATTGTTCGGCTTAGTGATCTGAAAGTTATGTATCAGACGTTTGAGTGGTGAAAGAATCGTCAACTGAATACTTGACAAACAGGTGTATTTTGTGGTAAAATAGATTTAGAAAGATAAACATAAAAAGGAGGGTAGATCTTTATGATGAATAAAATCC
>LDZT01005169.1_pt1 | contig 13001 bp, 9 predicted proteins | sample 615521 | NCBI WGS metagenome assembly LDZT01 (sample SAMN03408292, study PRJNA278302) | terrestrial metagenome | isolation source: oil reservoir sample SB1 | place: USA: Alaska, North Slope, Schrader Bluff formation | collected 2011-09
GACGTCGGTGCGGAGGGTCGCCGGCGCCGACCGCTTCTCCACCGCGCGTGCGGTGGCGTACGAGGTGCGTCGCGACTCCGACGAGTACGACGGCACCGCCTTCGTGGTGACAGGATTCGACTTCCCCGATGCGCTGGGAGCCTCACCGCTGGCGGCTGCGCACGAGTGGCCGATATACCTCGTCAACGCGGCCACCGGGCTCGACGACGCCACCGTGTACGCGATGCGCGCGGCCGGCGTGACCACGGCGATCGTGGTGGGCGGGGAGAGTGCCGTGCCATCAGCCCTTGAGCGCGACCTGGGCACGAGAGTGGGGTGCGCCACCGTGCGCATCCAGGGAGCCAACCGTTATGAGACCGCGGTTCGCGTGGCGGCGTACGGCGTGAACCAGAGCGGGCTGTCGTGGGACAAGGTGGCGCTTGCCACCGGCGAGGACTTCCCTGACGCCCTCTCCGGTGGCGCGCTGCAAGGGAAGAGCGGCTCGGTGATGGTGCTCACGCCGCGCACCACGCTCAGCGACTCGGTGCGCACGACGTTCACCACCCACTGGACCGAGGTCTTCGAGGTGCGCTACATGGGCGGCACCTCGGCAGTGAGCACGTCGGTGAGGAGCGCCGCCGAGGCTGCACTGAGGCCGCTGGAGTAGCGAGGTCCCGCGGGTACTCGGCCGGGATCGTCGGGTCCTGCGCACGATGCTTCCGCCGCCGAGCCTCTTGCTCCGGGGGCCCTCCTGTATCGAAACCGCCCTGGAGTGCAACTTTCTGGCGATTCAGTGAGCCATGTCACATAGTATCGGGCCTCGATAACCGATTCACGAACAATAAGGATCATTACCCGATCCGAGAGGCGCCGTGGTGCGGATGTGGTTCGAGATGCCGGAGGTGGGCCTCATGGCGCGGCACGAATCTGAGAGTGGCGCAGTGGTGCGCGATGCGCTGATGAGATGCCTGGCCGCCGAGCATGGCACCATGTTCGCCGAGCAACAGCGCGCGGTGGGGCTGGACGGCAGCGACCAGGCGGTGGCAGGCTCCATCGAGGGCATGGTGCGGCTCGCATTCCAGCAGGTAGGCGGCGACTTCGACCACCCCACGATGGCCTCTCTCATACGGGTGACGAACCTTCTCGCGGAGCGCTCGCTGCAGTGGGGAGCCTCGGAGGACACGGTCTTCGCGTGCCACACCGACCTCACGCGCCGTATAGGGATGCTCTCGTAGCGCGTTCCGCACGATCCCTCTCCGCACGTGCCCTTCGTGTCCGGATGTCGCACGCCGTCATGCCCTGATGCTGGTAGACTGTTCCGCGTGATCCTCACCGTCAACCATGTGACCAAGTCCATCGGAGAACGCGTCCTGTTCGCGGACGCGTTCCTTCGCGTTGGCCCGCGCGACCGCATCGCGCTTGTGGGCCCCAACGGCGCGGGCAAGACCACTCTCCTGGAGATCATCGCGGGCGAGCAGGAGCCCGACGACGGCTCGGTGGTGCGCGCCAAGGACGCCACGGTGGGCTACCTCCGCCAGGAAGCCATCGAGATGCATGGCGCGAGCGTTCTGGAGGAGGTGCTCTCGGCCGCATCGGGCGTGCGCGGCCTGGAGCACCGGATCCGCATGCTGGAGGAGGAGCTCGCCACCGCCTCTGCCGAGGAGACCGATCAGCTCTTGGCCGAGTACGGTCGCCTGCGCGACCGCTTCGAGCACATGGGCGGCTACACCGTGGAGGCCGAGGCACGCGCGGTGCTCACCGGGCTCGGCTTCAAGGAGGCCGACCTTGCCAAGGACGTCTCCGAGCTGTCCGGCGGGTGGCAGATGCGCGTAGCGCTCGCCAAGATCCTGCTCACGGAGCCCGACGTCCTGCTGCTCGACGAGCCCACCAACCATCTCGACCTCGAGAGCGTCACCTGGCTCGAGGGATTCCTCAAAGGGTACGAGGGTGCGGTGGTGATCGTCAGCCACGACCGCTCCTTCATGGACGGCATCGTCAATCGTGTGGCCGAGATGGAGTTGCGCACGCTTACGCTCTATCACGGCACCTATAGCGAGTACGAGGAACAGAAGGCCGCGGGACGAGACCGGCTCGTCTCGGCCAAGAAGCAGCAGGAGCGCTACATCGAGCAGCAGGAGCGGTTCATCGAACGCTTCCGCTACAAGAACACCAAGGCGAAGGCCGTGCAGAGCCGCATACGGGCGCTCGACAAGGTGGAGCGCGTCGAGCTGCCCGAGGAGCGCAAGAAGGTGCGGTTCTCCTTTCCGCAGCCGGAGCGCACCGGCGAGGAGGTCATCAGTCTCGACGGCGTGCGCAAGGCGTACGGCGACAACGTGGTGTACGCAGACCTGTCGCTGAAGCTGTTCAGGGGCGACCGGGTCGCGCTCGTCGGCCCCAACGGCGCGGGCAAATCCACGCTGCTGAGGATGCTTGCGGGCGACCTGGAGGCCGACGCCGGCACGCGGAAGCTGGGGCACAAGGTGACCGTGGCCTACTTCGCACAGCATCAGCTGGAGGCGCTCGGCCTGGAGAACACGGTGCTGCACGAGTTGATGCTGGCCGCGCCCGATTGGACGCAGGAGCAGGCGCGGACGCTCCTCGGCACGTTCCTCTTCACCGGGGACGACGTGCTGAAGCTCGTGAAGGTGCTCTCAGGAGGCGAGCGGGCACGTCTGGCGCTTGCCAAGATGCTGGTGCGGCCGGCATCGTTCCTGTGCCTGGATGAGCCCACCAACCATCTCGACATCCAGGGGCGTGACGTCCTTGAGACCGCGCTCAGGCAGTACACCGGCACGATCGCGCTGATAACCCACGACCGGCACCTGATCCGCGCGATCGCCAATCGCGTGGCGGATGTGCGCGACGGGCGGGTAGCCGTACTCGATGGCGACTACGACTACTACCTCTCCAAACGTGACGCGCTCATCGCCGGCGAGGCGCCCGCTCCGGCGGAGCAGGGGAGCGCCACCCGCCCGGGAGCGGCTTCGGGCAGCGGCGCCGGATCGCCCAAGTCCAAGGAGGCCAAGCGTGCGGAGGCCGAGGCCCGCAACCGGCTCTACCGCGGCACGAAGGACGCTCGCCGCCGCCTGCAATCGCTCGACCGCGAGCTGGCTACCGCACAGGCGCGCCACGACGAGCTGCTGGCACTCCTGGGCGATACGGAGATCTACGAGGACAAGGAGCGGTTCGACGCCACGCTGGCGGAGTACGCCGCGGTGAAGAAGCGGCTCGCCGAACTGGAGGGCGAGTGGCTCGACGTGTCCGAGCGCCTGGAGCGGCTGGAGTCGGGAGAGAGCAGCGCGACGTAAGTGGCGTATAGAGAAACGCGAAGTTTCCTGATTTCGCGGTTGCGCGAACGAGATCTTGTGGGTATACTCGCTTCAAGAGTTGCTTCGGCAACCCCTTACCCCTGAGCCCTAAGGTGCCGGCCTTGGGGCTCTCCCTTTTCCCGGGGTCGATCGCCGTGCGTGTCCACCGTCACGAGCAGGCCGTTCGTCAGTCTATGCCCCATACCCTCTCAAGGCGCCGTAAGACTTTGCCGATGAGAGTTACATGATCATCTCAGACGAACAGGTCAGCCGCGTTTGTGAATACCTGCACAGCGGCAGTGCATACTCGGTCACGTCCCACGAGAGCTGGACACCCCCCGGCAAGGATTTCGTGGACAGCGTGGTGGCGTCGGTATGCTCCCTGCCGGACGTGCGCGAGGAGCGGGTGGAGGAAGCCCGCCGCCGGATGACCCACGCCATGCCGGATCCCGACGAGGTCGCTTCCAAGCTGATCGGACGCGTGTTGTCCGACTTCGTGCGCTAGCCTCGCAGACACCGCTTCCGTGAAGCGCGGGCGCCCCGTTGGGGACCCGCGCTTCTGCTACGATTGTGCAGCCGCATCACGTCCGCCAGCGGCGAAGTCACGCGAGGCCGGAAGGGGTCGCCGTGCCGTACACGAGAGACCGGCTGGGAGAGGTTCTGGTGCGCTCGGGTGCGCTCACGCCCGAGAGCCTGGAGCGCGCACTCGAGATCCAGCTGTCCGAGGGCGGGAAGCTCGGGGAAGTGCTCACCCGTAGCGACATCCTCGATGCCGAGGCGATCGCGAGGGCTTTGGCCGAGCAGAAGGGGCTCGAGTACGTGAGCCTTGCCACCTACCCGGTGGACCGCGACGCGGCGTCGTACCTTTCGGAACGCGTGGCACGACGGATCCAGGCGGTGCCGATCGGGTTCCGCGATGGCGATGTGGTGCTCGCCATGGCCGACCCCCTCGACATCGAGGCGATCGACGATGTGCGGCTACGCACGGGCAGGCAGGTCATCCCCGTCGTCACCACCCCGTCGCAGATCGAGTACGCCATCGACAAGTACGTCACCTCGGCCGATGCGTTCGAATACCTCACCGACACGATGGCCCAGCAGGAGGAAGAGGACGTCGTGGTGGTGGGCGACGAGGACGTGCCGGTGGTGCGCCTCGTGAACCAGTTGATCCGCGAGGCCGCGCACGACCAGGCCAGCGACATCCACATCGAGCCCGGGCCGCACAACGTGCGTGTCCGGTTCCGCGTCGACGGCGTGTTGCATGAGGTCGTCACCGTGCCTGTCACGGCGCGCGCGGGACTGATCAGCCGTGTGAAGGTCATGGCCGAGATGGACATCGCCGAACGCCGGCGCCCGCAGGACGGTCGCATCGGGCTCGTGGTGGACGGTCGTGTCATCGACATGCGTGTGGCCACGCTGCCCACCCCGTTCGGCGAGTCGATCGTGATCCGTCTGCTCAACCACGAGGAGCAGCAGCCCACCGTTGAAGACCTCGGCATGCGCGATGAGCACCGCGCGCAGCTGGAGCGGTTCCTGTCGCGCCCGTACGGCGAGATCCTGGTCTCCGGCCCCACCGGGTCTGGCAAGTCCACCACGCTCTACGCAAGCCTCATGGCGCTCAACAGCGCCGAGCGCAAGATCATCACCATCGAGGACCCGATCGAGTTCCAGGTCGAAGGCATCACCCAGATGGCGGTGAACACGCACATCGGTCTCACGTTCGCCACGCTGCTCCGCACGGTGCTTCGCTCGGACCCCGACGTCGTGATGGTCGGCGAGATCCGTGACGCGGACACCGCGCAGATCGCCACGCGCGCCGCCCTCACGGGGCACCTCGTGCTCTCGTCGATCCACACGAACGACGCGCCCTCGGCGCTCACCAGGCTCTCCGACATGGAGGTGGCGCCGTTCATCGCTTCGAGCGCGCTCATCGGTGTGGTGGCCCAGCGGCTCGTGCGGCGTTTGTGCGACGAGTGCAAGGAGTCCAAGCGTGTGAGCAAGACGCTCCTCGCCGGGTACGGCCTGACGCCGGAGGATGTTACGGCCAAGACCGTCTACACGGCGCACGAGGGCGGATGCGACGCGTGCTACGGCACCGGCTACCGAGGGCGCACGGGCGTCTTCGAGATCATGGAGATGGATGACGAGCTCGAGCGCCTCTTCCTCGCCGAGGCGCCGTCGGAGGCGATCCGGAGCGCCGCGCTTGCCGCCGGGATGCAGACGTTGCGGCAGGACGCGCTGTTCAAGGTCGGCCAGGGTATCACCTCTCTTGACGAGGTCATGCGGGTCATCATCTGAGCGATCGGAGGCGCAATGGCGACCAACGGCCGCAAGCCGAGGGCGATCGTGCTCGTCCTGGACAGCGTGGGTGCTGGCGAACTCCCTGACGCCGCCGACTACGGCGACGAGGGCTCCAACACGCTCGGCAACACAGCGCGCGCGGTAGGAGGGCTCTCCATGCCGTACCTCGGCGCGATGGGTCTCGGCAACATCACCGCGATCGAGGGCGTGCCAGAACTGGAGACGCCCGTGGCGTCGTGGGGCAAGTGCGCCGAGCGGAGCGCCGGCAAGGACACCACCACGGGCCACTGGGAGATGATGGGGCTCGTGCTCGAGCGCCCGTTCCCCACGTACCCGGAGGGCTTCCCGCGTGAGGTGATCGATGGGTTCTGCCGCCTCACGGGCTACGAGGGAGTGCTCGGCAACACGGTAGCGAGCGGCACCGTGATCATCAACGAACTCGGCGACGAGCACATGGCCACCGGGCTTCCGATCGTGTACACCTCGGCAGACTCGGTCTTCCAGATCGCCGCCCACGAGGAGCGGTTCGGCCTCGACGAGCTATATCGCGTGAGCGAGGTCGCCCGGGGGATGCTTGTCGGCGAGCACCACGTGGGGCGCGTGATCGCGCGGCCGTTCATCGGCCCGGACGAGACCGGCGCCTACACCCGCACACATCGGCGGCGCGATTACGCCGTGAAGCCCTTCGAGCCCACCGTTCTCGACCTGCTGCAGGATGCGAACGTGCCGGTCTTCGGCGTGGGCAAGATCGGCGACATCTTCGCCTGGCAGGGGATCACCTCGTCGCCGCACGTCACCGACAACATGGACGGGTTCGACCACCTGCTCGAAGAGGTGCGCCGCCCCGAGCAGGGGTTCGTCTTCTGCAACCTGGTGGACTTCGACATGCTCTGGGGGCACCGCAACGACGCTCGCGCGTACGCCGACGGGCTCGAAGCGGTGGACGCACGGATGCCCGAGCTGCTCGATACCATGGCCGAGGGCGACCTGCTCATCATCACCGCCGATCACGGCTGCGACCCCACCACCGAGTGGTCCACCGATCACTCCCGCGAGTACACGCCGCTCATCGCCAAGATCAAGGGCGTGGACGCCGGTGTGGACCTCGGCACAAGGAAGACCTTCGCCGACATCGGCGAGACGGTGCTGCACTTCTACGGGCTGCAGGACCGCTGCGGCCGGGGCACGTCGTTCCTTGAGGAGGTGCGCGGGGCGTGAAGTCGCTCGAGGAGCTCATCGAGGTCAAGCGCGACGGCGGCACGCACACCGCCGACGAGCTTCAGCGCCTGGTGGACGCCTTCGTGTCGGGTGAGATGCCCGACTACCAGATGGCCGCCTGGCTGATGGCTGCGTTCATCCGCGGACTCGACAGCGAGGAGACCGCCGCTCTCACCGGCGCGATGGCGCGCTCCGGCAGGATGGTCGACCTCTCGGCGGTGCCCGGCGTCAAGGTGGACAAGCACTCCACGGGCGGCGTGGGCGACACCACGACACTGGTGCTGGCCCCGCTCGTTGCGAGCTGTGGCGTACCGGTAGCCAAGATGAGCGGGCGCGGCCTCGGCTTCACCGGCGGCACGCTCGACAAGCTGGAGTCGATCCCCGGGTTCACCGTGACGCTCGAGCCCGACGATTTCCTCCGCCAGGTGCGCGACGTTGGATGCGCCGTGATCGGCCAGAGCCCCGATGTGGACCCGGCCGACAAGAAGATGTACGCCCTGCGTGACGTCACGGCCACTGTGCCGTCGATCCCTCTGATCGTGGGGTCGATCATCTCCAAGAAGGTGGCGGGCGGCGCGGATGCGATCGTGCTCGACGTGAAGGTGGGCTCGGGCGCGTTCATGAAGACCGAGGCGGAGGCGCGGGAGCTTGCGGCCGAGCTCACCCGTGTCGGCGCGCTGCTCGGCCGCGAGGTGGTGTGCGTGCTCACCGACATGGACCAGCCGCTGGGGCGGGCCGTGGGCAACGCGCTCGAGGTGCGCGAAGCGATAGCCACGCTCAAGGGCGAGGGACCAGCGGACCTCACCGAGCTCTGCCTTGTGCTGGGCTCCCGGATGCTCGTTCTGGGCGGCGTGGCCGCCGACGAGCGCGCCGGGCGCGACCTGCTGCTCGACTCGATCGCCACAGGCAGCGCTCTCGACACCTTCCGTGCCTGGGTGCACGCACAGGGCGGCGACGAGCGGGTGGCCGACGATCCGTCGCTGCTGCCTGCGGCTGCGCACGAGCGTGTGGTGACGGCAACGCGCGCGGGCTGGGTGAGCGGGTTCGACGCCGAGGGGGTCGGCCGGGCGGCTATGGCCGCCGGCGCCGGCAGGGCGCGCAAGGAGGACGCCATCGATCCGGCGGCCGGCCTGGTGCTGGCCGTGAAGACCGGCGATCGCGTGGAGGCCGGCGATCCGATCGGCACGGTGTGCTCCTCGGACGCCGCGCTTCTCGACGAGGCCGGAGCGCGCCTGCGTGACGCGGTCCTTCTCGGAGATGAAGAGGTCGAGCCCCCGCCGCTGTTCCTCGAGGTGTAGCGCGATGAGCGTTCGGAGGGTCCGCCAGTCCGCCCCGGTCACCGGCATCGCGGTGGGTCACGCCAACCCCGACTTCGACGCGTACGCCGCGATGGTGGCCGCCACCAAGCTCTACGAGGGCACACGTGCCGTCTACCTGGGCAGCCAGAACGCCAACGTCCGCGAGTTCCACAACCTGCACGAGGAGTTCGTGCCGTTCGTGGACCTGGGCACGCTCGACTTCGACGCAATCGAGCGCGTGATCATGGTGGACACGCGTGAGGCGGACCGGATCGGGGAGATCGGCTCGGTGGTCACGCGCCCGGGTGTGGAGGTGATCGTCTACGACCACCATCCGCGGCAGCCGGGCGACGTGGTGCCCGCCGAGGACCACTCGATGATGGTCGGCGCCACGACGTCGATCCTCACGCACGAGATCCGCGACCGCGGGATCGCCCTCACGCCGCTCGAGGCGAGCGTGCTGTTGCTGGGCATCCACGAGGACACCGGTTCCCTCACGTATCCCGGCACCACCGCGTACGACGTGGAGGCGGTGGCCTTCCTGATGCAGGCGGGCGCCGAGATCGACGTGCTCAACCAGTTCCTCGCGCGGTCGCTCACCACCGAGCAGCGGGCGATGCTCGAGCAGCTGGTGGACTCGCTCGAGACCTGGGAGGTCAACGGTCAGGAGATCGCCGTGAGCGCGGCGCGCTCGGAGGAGTACGTCGACTCCGCCGCCGTGCTCACGCACTACATCGTGGAGGACCTCGGCTACCGTGTGGCCGTGGCGCTCATCGAGATGCCCGAGCGGTTGCAGGTGGTGGGGCGCAGCAGGATCCCCAGCGTGGACATGGCAGCCGTGCTCAAGCACCTCGATGGCGGCGGTCATCCGCAGGCCGCCTCGGCCGCATTGCGCAACGGGACGATCGAGGAAGCTCGTGAGCGGTTGCGCGATGCGCTCACGATGGAGGTGGTGCCCCCGCTCACCGCCGAAGAGATCGCGTCGTCGCCGGTGCGATGGGTGCCGCCCGAGACGCCCATGGACGAGGCGGGCAGGATCATGGCCACCTGGGGCCACAGCGGCCTTCCGGTGATCGACAACGGGCGGCTGGTGGGGCTCGTGACCCGCAAGGACGTGGACAAGGCCGCACGGCATGGCCTGGGTCACGCCCCGGCGACCGGGTTCATGGCCCGGCAGCCCGTGACCGTCACGCCCGACACCGACCTGCCCGAGCTCGAGCGGTTGCTGGTGCGCACCGGCATCGGCCGTCTCCCTGTGGTGGATGGCGGGGAGGTCGTGGGCATCGTGACGCGCAAGGACCTGCTGCGGGCGCAGCACGGGGAGATGTATCTCGACCGCAAGATGAGCAGGCGCCACGCAGACGCGGCGCGTACGGTGCTGGCTTCGATCGCGCACCTTCCGGCCGACGCGCAGGAAGCGGTGCGTACGATCGGGAGGATGGCCGACGAGGCCGGCGTGCGTGCGCATGCGGTGGGCGGGTTCGTGCGCGACATGCTCCTCGGCGAGCCCAACCTCGACATCGACATCGTGGTGGAGGGCGACGGCCTCACATTCGCGCTTGAGACCGGCGAGCGCCTGGGCAAGCGGGTCAAAGTGCACCGCCGGTTCGGCACGGCCGTGATGGTGTGGTCGAAGGACCTGCACGTGGATATCACGAGCGCCCGCACCGAGTACTATCAGCGCCCTGGTGCGCTTCCCACGGTGGAGCGCTCATCGTTACGGCAGGACCTCTTCCGACGCGACTTCTCCATCAATGCGATGGCGGTGTGCGTGAACCCCGAGCGCTTCGGCCAGATCGCCGATCCCTTCGGGGGCTTGAGCGACCTCGAGCGCGGCGTGGTGCGCGCGCTGCACTCGCTGTCGTTCGTGGAGGACCCCACGCGTGTGCTCCGCGCGCTCAGGTTCGAGCAGAAGTTCGGCTTCCGGATCGACCCGTCCACCGACGCGCTCCTCAGACAGGCCGTGGAGATGGGCATGCTCGACGAGGTGAGCGGCGCGCGGCTCCGCGAAGAACTCCTCGACATCATCGATGAGCCGGATGTCGCGGCGATCCTCACGCGTATGGCCGAGGTGGGAGCGCTCGGCTCTGTGGGACCCGAGACCGACGACCACACCGCCGCGATCGCCGATGTCGCGGCGTGCGCATCGGCGTACGACACGCTCGCGTCCCGGTTCGAGCAACCGCCGCGGCGCAGGACGCTGCTCGTGACCGCGTTCATCGCGCGCGCGGGGCGCTCGTCCGCCGATCGCTGGTGCCGCAAGATGCGCTTTGGCCGGGAGTACGCGGGTCCTGCGGTGCTCACAGCCGAGCGCCGGGAGGCGCTCACGGCCCGGCTGCGCGACCGGCGCAAGATGCGCCCCAGCCGGCTGTACTTCCTGCTCGAGTCGCTGCCCTCCGAGACGCTGGCGTATCTGTGGGCCACGGGTGAAGGACGGGTGGCCGAGCGTGTGGAGGAGTACGTGACCGTGCTTTCGCGAGTGCGTCCGGAAGTGACGGGGGAGGACCTCATCGCGCTCGGCGTGGAGCCGGGCCCGCCGTTTGCTGGTATCCTTGCGCAAGCCCGCGCCGACCGCCTGGACAAGCGAGCGGTGGGTCGTGAGGCGGAACTCGCCAATCTCAAGCGGCTCGCCAAGCGCGAGGCGCGTTAAGGGGTCCCACGTATGTCTGAATGGATGTTCCGTATCCTCGAGCTCGCCATGTTCATCCCGGCGATCGTGCTCCACGAGGTCTCGCACGGCTACGTGTCGTATCGGCTCGGCGATCCCACGGCCAAGATGAAGGGCCGCCTGAGTCTCAACCCGATCAAGCACGTGGACCCGTTCGGTACCGTGCTGCTGCCGCTGTTGCTGTGGTTCTCGGGCGCGCCGGTGTTCGGCTACGCCAAGCCGGTGCCCATCAACCCCGGCTACTACAAGGATTACCGCAAGGGCATGATGCTCACGGGACTCGCCGGCCCCACCACCAATCTCACGCTGGCGCTCGTCTCCGGTTTGCTGGTGCGCTTCCTTCTGCCCTTGGGGGATCTGGCCACCGGCTCCCAGGTGGATCCCACGTTCACCCCGCTCGGCTGGGCGGTGTATGCGTTGTACTTCTTCGCGCAGATCAACCTGGTGCTGATGTTCTTCAACCTCATCCCGATCCCGCCGCTCGACGGGTCGCGCGTGCTGCCGATCTTCCTGTCGGACAAGGCGCTCATGAAGTACCACCAGGTGGAGCAGTACGGCATCCTGATCTTCTTCGGTCTGCTTCTGCTGCTGCCGCGGATACTCGGCTTCTCACCGATCGGCGCGTACTTCGACATCACCGTCTATCCGATCCTGCGGCTCTTCACGGGCATCGGGTAGCACCTCAGGCGGCGGCGCATCGCCGGCCGTGGCTCGCGGTACGCCCCGCCGGAGCGCTGCTGCGGTAGAATACGCCCATCTCCGAACAGCTCGACGAGAAGGAGCTCCATGACCTCGAAGAAGCGTGTGCTCACCGGGTACCGGCCCACCGGACGGCTCACCCTCGGCCACTGGTTCGGCAACCTGCTGAACATGCGCGAGCTGCAGGAGCAGTATGAGGCGTACTACTTCGTGGCCGACTGGCACGCGCTCACGAGCGACTGGCAGGACACGCGTGGCGTGCGCCGGTACACGGAGGAGATGGTGCTCGACTGGCTCGCCGCGGGCATCGATCCCGAGAAGTCGGTCATCTACCGTCAGAGCGACGTTCCCGAGGTAGCCGAGCTCACGATGTACCTGTCGATGGTGGCGCCGATGAGCTGGCTCGAGCGGGTTCCTTCGTATAAGGAGCAGCGCGAGCAGATCACCGAGAAAGACCTCGGCAACGTGGGGTTCTTCCTGTACCCGCTCATGCAGGCGGCTGACATCGTGATCGTCCGTGGCGACCTGGTGCCGGTGGGCGAGGACCAGATCCCGCATCTTGAGCTCACGCGCGAGGTGGTGCGCCGGTTCAACACCCAGTACGGCGATCTGCTGCCGGAGCCCCAGGCCCTGATCGCCAAGGAGGGCGCGCGCGTGCCGGGTACCGACGGGCGCAAGATGTCCAAGAGCTACGGCAACGCGATCTACCTCTCGGAGAGCGAGGAGGAGACCGCGAAGAAGGTCATGAGCATGGTGACCGACCCCGCGCGCAAGCTGAAGAGCGACCCCGGCAACCCCGACATCTGCCCGCTGCACCAGATCCATAAGCTGGTGGCGCCCGATCCCGCCGACATCGCCGAGTGGGACCGCTGCTGTCGCGTGGCCGAGTGCGGCTGCGTGGCCCACAAGAAGCAGCTCGTGGAGGATCTCAACGCCTACCTGCGCGACTTCCGGACCAGGCGTGCGGAGCTTGCCGCCGAGCCCGGCGCGGCATGGGATGTCCTCGACCGCGGCGCAGCACGCGTGCGCCCCACGGTGGAGGCGCTCATGGGCGACGTCCGCCGGGCGATGCACATCGACGCGGAGCGCTAGGGAGTGTCGTACCGGGTCAGGACAGAAGGCTTCGAGGGGCCGTTCGACCTGCTGCTGCAGTTGGTGGCGAAGCAGAAGGTGGATATCGCGGAGCTCTCGATCACCGAGATCGCCGACCAGTACCTGGCCGAGGTCGAGCGCATGCAGGACCTGGACCTGGACGTGGCGAGCGACTTCCTGGTGGTGGCCGCCACGCTGCTCGAGATCAAGGCAGCCTCGCTCCTGCCGCGTGACGAGCCTGTCGAGCTCGTGGAGTTCGAGGACATGACGCCCGAGGAGGCGCGCGAGCTTCTTGTGGCCCGTCTGCTGGCGTACAAGCAGTTCAAGAACGCCGCAGGCGAGCTCTGGGGCCGCCACGAGTCGGAGGCGTTGATGCACCCGCGGGCGGCGGGCCTTGAGCAGCCGTTCCTGCACCTCATGCCCGACTATCTCGAGGGC
>LDZT01005317.1_pt1 | contig 13001 bp, 9 predicted proteins | sample 615521 | NCBI WGS metagenome assembly LDZT01 (sample SAMN03408292, study PRJNA278302) | terrestrial metagenome | isolation source: oil reservoir sample SB1 | place: USA: Alaska, North Slope, Schrader Bluff formation | collected 2011-09
AAGGGAAGCACTTTTTATTTTATCAGCTGGAAATTTCACCGGCAATTCTTTGTGAAAAATTTGCCGCTTTATACGGTAGTTTTTCATTGTTTAAAACAAATTAATGTTTGACGGGTAGTAATATACTGCGTTATTATTGAGATGGAAAAAGTAAATTCCTATCCAAAATATCCAAAATATCCAACTATCCAAAATCCAAAATATCCAACTATCCAAAATCCAATATCCAAATCCATAATATCCAATAAATTCCTATCCAAAATTTCAAGCCAACATGTGTTCAGGGCTTTCGGATTTCCGAGACTACTTATATTTAGGGGGGAAAAAAATGAAAAAGGCTTTGCACGGCATTAGAAGTAAGCCAATTAAAAAACCTTTGATTCTATTGCTAGTCACACTTTTTCTTTTTACATCTGTGAGTTCTGCTTTAGCTACTAGAGACGTATTGTCAGTGCCTGAATATTCACAACAACCCTATGATCAAATTTGTTGGGCTACTTCTGCTGCAATGGTAGTATCATTTTTTTTAGATGATACAACCAACAGGAATGTCGAAATTGCACAAGCTGAGTTTGGAGAAGATGAATTCAATCAACCATCATGGAACATGGAACCCTATGTAGAAGATTATACTGGTGAATCTGGCTCGACTCAGAGCAACTCCCTATCCTACACAGCAGTTCAGAATCAAGTTAACAATGATGGCCCGATCATTACTGTAATTTATTGGAGCGAGGGTGGATCTCATGCTGAGGTAATTAAAGGTTATGATACTAGTACCGATTTTGTTCTGTATAACGATCCTTGGGATGGTCTCGGACACGGTGCTACCTATTCCTATTATGAGGATAACGATGACTGGACTTGGGATTGGTCATTATTTTGGCGATAAAATTTATGAAAAAATTTGGAGGTGACCTGCAGGTGAGAACAGTTATGTGCTTATTTTTAATAACCTTTTTGACCTTTACATTAATTCCGATGGCATTCGCTGCTGCAATACCGATAGAAACTTCAATCCGGCAACAGTCCCTAGATATGGCCAAAGAGAAATCGGAAGTTGAGCAAGCTATTAACGTCTCTAAAACTGACCCTAAAGAATTTCTAGTCAATAAGAAGGATGTCCTTGGGCGGGAAGAGTTGGTCGATATCAAAAATCCTAATGAATTGGAGTATAGTGATGCTTATAAAGTAGTAAGTGCTAATAGAAATATTATTCAGGCTCTATTAGATGGCACAAACCTTCCTGCGGTGTTACATACAGCACCGTATCACTGGGAAGTTCCTGTACTATTTAAAGAAGAAGCTACTAAGAAACCAGTAGCATCATTTACCGTAGCTAAATCTGATAACGGGTGGCAAGTAGTAGAAATAGGGGGGTATTTATCTCCGGAGCAGAGTTACTTTAGTAGCGCTTCTGAAGGATTGATTACTTTTTTTAAGGAAAATTCGTTGAAGGATGCTAACTCATTTATTCATTTTCGCATACCTTCTCTGCATACCGATTTCCTTTATGTTGCAGCTGATGAACAAGAATACTTTGTTCCCCTTATCCATAACCGAGATGAATTACATGGTCTTAAGAACAACACAATATATACTAGAAATGAACTAGTTTCTGCAATTGGACCTACTATTAAAAGAAATTTGGATAATCCTAATCCTGCTCCTTCAGGTTATCCCTCTGTAGAAAGAAACAAAGATCACCTTTTTTTAGTTGCTTTTTTAAGTATGGCATTTATCATTATCGCCTTTTATGGTTATCGAAAATTCATCACTAAACGATGTGCCCCTTAAGTATACCATAACTACAAAGGAATAAGTAAAATGGTTATTTATCTATCTATCTTATTTAAATCTAATTCATTAAGATACCGGATGCTGGAGCCTGAGCTCGTTCCCCTTTTTGCAAAGGTCTCGTCTACCGCTTGATTCAGATATGGACGGCAACATAGTTCCAAACAATGAACGAATTTAGGCTTGAGAATTAAAGCACTTAAGTACAGTTTTTTAATTCATCACCCTCCTCTTCCTGCCGTTTCATGCACTGACGGAAGCGGTAACTTTCACCGTTCATTAATAATATGTGACAACGATGGGTTAGCCGGTCTAGCAGCGCATCAGTGAGACGTTCTTCCCCGAAAATCGTAGACCATTGGGTAAATTCTAGGTTCGAGGTGACTATGCAACTGCCGCGCTCATACCTGGCCGCAATAAACCGGAAGAATAATTGTGCACCCTCAGGTGTGTAGGGAACAAAGCCTACTTCGTCAACTACAACCAGATCCTGATTTAGCCATTGCTTTTCCATTTGGATCAGACGATGTTCATGTTGGGCCAGCAACAGATGTGTTATTAAACCGGGCGAATTCCAATACCGCACTCTGTATCCCTGGCGACAGGCACAAAGGGCTAAAGCTATTGCCAGGTGGGTCTTGCCTGTGCCGCTGTTACCGAGCATAGCAATATTGTCTTTTTGCTTGATAAAATCGCACTGGCTCAAGTTCAAGACTTTTTTCTTGTTTAATGTCGGGATAGCGCTGAAATCAAATTCTTCCAGTGTCTTTTGATAAGGCAGACAGGCCCGGCTAATTCTGTTTTTACGGGTGCTTTCTTCTCTTGATATAATCTCCTGTTCTAAGAGAGCAACCAAATATTCTTCGTAGGACCGGTTATGATCTGCTGCCTGTCGTGCGAAATCCTGGTAGTTACGAGCGATGGCTGGCAGTTTCAACCTTTTTAGATAATCACCGATAAGAATGCTGCTGGCGATCAATGAACCATCACCCCCGGCTGACCCAGTAGTTGATCAAATTTACTTACCCTGGGTCTGTCTACTTTGTAATTGACCAGGTGAGGATAACGGCTTGATGTAAATGGCGTGGTTGCCAGGTGTTTTCCGGTTATTCTTTCAAGGATCTGCTTCACTCCGGCTGACTGATATATACCCTGCCGCAATGCTTCTTTCATAGCGCTGGTCAAAGTTTCCCAACTAGTCTCGCGGTGGAACATCAATACCTGAACGAATTCACGTTCCGGTTGTCGGTGATGTTGCTTTAAAACGTCCAGATACTTCTGATATACATCTGGCAGTTTCGCTCTTTTAAATGGTTTGGCGTCTTCCAGTGCCCCGGGTTTTTTGTATAGTGTCTCCAGGTAGTGGTCCAGATTGTAGAGCTCTTCGCCTTTTTCATAAGAACGGCGATGACTTGCAATTATTAGGCGATTACTGTAAATATCTACCTGGTAAACGTATGCTTTCAAGCTCAGGCGCTGGCCCACCCAAGTTCCTGGTACTGAATAAAAGTTATTTTCAAAACGAACCAGTTGATTCTTTGCAGCTTCTACTTCCACGCGCCGGCAGCAGTCAAATTGCCTTTTGGGAAGAGGCAGGAGATGTTTCTTTTCAATCTGCCAGGCTTCCTCAATACTTATTTTTGTTCCGGGAACTTGATGGGTTTTCGCATATTGCAGGCATCTGCCAAGTAAACAGTTGTTTATTTCTGTCCAGGTATCGGCTTGGGGTAATGGTGTAAAGAAGTTACGCTCGACAAACCCGGCCAGATTTTCAACTCCGCCTTTCTCGTTTCCGCGTCCGGGGTTGCAATATCTGCTTTCAAAAAGATAGTGACTTCTAAAGTTGATAAAGTTGTTTTGTTCAATGCGGTTTTTCCCTTGCAGCACCTTATATACGGCTGCTTTTAAGTTATCAAAAGTTATGCTGCGCGGTATCCCTTCCCAGAATGAAAAAGCATGTCTCATACCTTCGAAAAATGCTTCCTGGCGCTGATTGGGAAACACCATGACGAAAGGCATCCTACTATTTCCCAGCCTTAATAGAAATACCTGGGCCAGTATTCTTTCTTCCGCTAAAATTATGGTGACTTCGCACCAGTCACACTGGGCGTTAGTGCCTGGCAGGAACTCCAGAGGAACATAGGTTTCCTTTTCTTTGCGGCGCAGTTGTCCTAACAGCCGACGTATACCTGACTCACTGCCTTGATAGTTATACTCTTCCACTAATCGCTCGTGAATGCGGTGGCCAGTGTGATGTTGTTTTGGGGGACTGTTCTTATCCTCTTCAAGCCACTGCTCGACAATACTTTTTATTTGACCAACCACCGGTTGTGGCCTTGGTTTGGTGAGTTTATATTCGGGAGGCTCGGCATTTTGGATAGCTTTTTTAACAGTTTGCCTGGCCAGTCCCAGTTCTCTGGCAATCCAGCGAATAGATTTTCTTTGTACATGGTATAGTTTCCTGATCATTTCTTTATCGACCACACTGATCATTTCCTTTCCTCCCGCACACTGTTGAATATCCACCTACAGTGTACAGGTTAATTTGATCTGGGTGGTCAACTTTTCGCTGATCAAAGGACTAAAATTGGTACACTTTTATTTTAGCAAACACAATTCTGAACAACAGTTAATTTCCAATTAGCAGAAAACCTGACTCTGTACCGTCTGTTTTATCGGGAAAACCTCACTGCGAGTAATTCGCAAAACGACAGCGGAGTATTTGAACTAAAATTCCTGAATGAGCGCTACCTGCTGTTTGAGAAAGCACCTGAGCCGTAACCAGTTTGAGGCTGGAACTTTCACAAGAAATCAGGCAGTTTGATTGCATCACAATTGCGGATGTCATTCTACATGTTTACAGAGGAGGCAGACGGAGCATGAGGTTTAATTGAAGATGCTTTTTTATCTAGTGTAATGCTCTTTCCATCGCTGGTGGCAATAATTGTACCGACTTCATCGGTGCGATAAATTTTAACACCTGCGCTGGACAGACGATCCAGTATCTGCTGAACTGGAAGGCCGTAGCTGTTACCCTTACCAACTGATATAACGGCGTATTCAGGTGAGACAGCTTTTAAAAACGCACTAGTAGTGGAATTATTACTTCCGTGTTGACTGACTTTTAGCAAAGTGGCTTTTAGATTATAGCCGGCTTTCAGCATCTCAGCCTCGGAGACATTTTCAGCATCACCGGTTAAAAGAAAAGAAGTATCACCATATGTAAGTTTTAGTACGGCGCTATAATTATTCATATCTTTGTATGAACTGCTGTTTGGCGCCAGGAATTTTGCTGTTAAATCAGGCAGATCCAGTTTTACACCGGATTTAACCTGCAGCTTTGCATTGCTGCTAGACTCGACGGCTTTTATTAAGTCACTATATGTTTTTTCGGTTGAAGTGACGTTTGGCATATAAAAAGAGGTTACAGGAAAGTTCTTAATAACATTATCAAGACCACCGATATGATCCTCATGTGGATGAGTGGCCACAACAGCATCTAACTTATTAATGCCCTGAGCCTTAATATATTTTACAACAGAGGGACCATCTTCGTTATCGCCGCCATCAATAAGAATAGATTTACCTGATGGTGACTGAATAAGAATACTGTCAGCCTGTCCTACATCAATAAAATGGACTTTAAGAGTACCATTTGTAACCGGACTTGAAACTTTTTTATCCGGGGCCGAGGATTGAATAGCAGTCTTGGTTTCAGTTGGTTTATTATCCTTACTTGTTTCAGAAGAAGGCCCGGCAATGGCGCCCCCAATTATAAGAACCACAAAAGCAGATACAAGAACAATATACCAGAACTTAATGCGAGCCTTGTTTTTAAAGAAGCTTACCGTGCACATTACTGCCGAAACTATAAAACCGGTTAAGCCTATTAAAATAAGAAAGACATCCAATCTAAAACCCCCTACTTATCAAAGAAGTCATTTAATTGCTGAGGATAAATATAGCCAGATAACGGCGGCAGCCGCTGCAACCATATTATTACAACCTTCGACAAAATTAAGAGTTAATCCTTGAAAAATATTTCGACAAAATCTGACTTTTGCAATTTTAAAGCGTATACCGGGAACATTTCAATTAAGAGGAGCTTTTGAGAAAGGTAAGTGCAAAACCATTGGCATTGACGGTATCCCGGGAGGGATTCAAAAAGCCTGACGATTTATCGGTATTCCAGTATTCTAGATAATTATATCTCCACTGTTCCTTTAAAAATTATTTCCGGCCTGCCGGTCATGAATACTGCCTCATCCGTATATTTAACCATCAGGGCGCCTCCTTTGAGTTTGACAGATATATACTGGTCTTTATTGCAGTAACCATTCAGTACTGCCGCCACTACACCGGCACAGGCACTGGTACCGGCCGACAGAGTTTCGCCGTTTCCTCGTTCCCAAACCCGCATTTTAAGTGTATTTTGGTCAATAACCGTTACGAAGTCAACATTCACTCTTTCAGGGAATAAAGGCGAATATTCAAAAGCCGGTCCTATTAAATCAATGTTGATACTCTCCAAGTTCTCGCTGAAGAGAACACAATGCGGATTTCCCATTGATACACAGGTTATATGATAACCTGTGCCGTCAATTGTTACAGACTGATTCACAATCTCCTGTCCGGGCAGTTTCACCGGGATCTTCTCAGGGTTAAGCTCAGCCGGTCCCATGTCCACACAGACTGAATCAACCTTATCATTTTGAATATAGAGTTTGAGTATTTTAATCCCGCTTGAGGTTTCTATGGAAATCCGGTCTTTAACTCTTATCTTGTTCTCATATATATACTTTCCTATACAGGTGAGCGCATTGCCGCTCATTTTTCCTTCGCTGCCGTCCAAATTAAACATCTGCATTTTGGCATCGGCCCGATCTGACGGACAGATCAGCACAATCCCATCACCGCCAATGCCGTAATGCCTGTCGGACAGATATACACTTAAGGATTCCGGGCTGACAATATTCTGCTGGAAACAATTAAAATAGATGTAATCGTTGCCGCAGGACTGCATTTTAGTAAAGTCAAGCTGGAGACGTTCATTCCTCATATGATTGATATCCACTAATTCGGTGCTGCTCTGGGAGTAACGGCTCTTGAGACTGCCGGCCAGGGCATCGGCGGTATCCAGTGAGGTCAGGCAAGGGATTGCCGTTTCAACTGCCTTTCGGCGTATTCTGAAACTGTCCCTGCTGGGCAGCCTGCCCTTGGAGGATGTGGAAATAATATAATTGACTTTACCGCTTTCCAAAAGGGTTTGGGTGTTATCATGATCTGATTCATGAATCTTCTTAACTGATCTAACCTGTAAACCGGAGCGTTCCAAAATTCTGGCCGTTCCAGCGGTAGCATAAAGCGTAAAACCTAACTCGGCGTATTTCCTGGCAATATCAACAATCTCCGGTTTATCACTGTCCCGTACGGTAATAAGGACTCCGCCCTGCTTCACCATCTTATATCCGGCTGCTACCAGGCCCTTATAAAGTGCTTCAGCCAGGGATTTTCCAATGCCCAGGACCTCACCAGTCGACTTCATCTCCGGACCAAGTTGCACATCTACGTCTGTGAGTTTTTCAAAGGAAAAGACAGGTACCTTGACTGCAACATAAGGAGGGGTTCTATATAATCCTGTGCCATAGCCCGTTTCTGTCAGTTTCCCGCCGAGCATTGCCCTGGTCGCCAGATCAACCATCGGCACCCCGGTAACTTTGCTGATATAGGGAATAGTCCGGGAGGAACGGGGATTGACTTCAATTACAAAGATTTCTCCAGCATGTATAATATACTGAATATTAACCAGTCCCTGGGTGTTCAAAGACAGGGCCAGCTTTTTTGAATAATCTATTACTTGTTCAATCAACTCTCCGCTCAAGTTCCAGGCAGGATAGACGGCGATCGAGTCACCGGAATGAATACCGGCCCTTTCAATATGCTCCATGATTCCGGGGATGAGGATATCCTCTCCGTCGCAGATAGCATCAACCTCTATTTCAATGCCCGTGAGATATTTATCAATTAAAACCGGGTTTTCAATGTTATGCTCCAGAATAATCTCCATGTATTCGAGGATATCATCATCACTAAAAGCAATAATCATATTTTGACCGCCAAGCACATAGGAAGGCCGCATCAAGACCGGATATTCCAGCTTATTGGCTGCTTGCAGCGCTTCGTCCGTGTTCATTACCGTATATCCCCGGGGACGTTTAATGGATAGCCCTTCCAGCAAGGAATCAAAACGTTCCCTGTCCTCGGCGGCATCGATGCTGTCAGCCGGTGTGCCCAGTATCCGGACTCCATGTGCTTCCAAGGACTTGGTCAGCTTGATGGCAGTCTGTCCGCCAAAGGCGACAACTACCCCGAAAGGCTGCTCAGTATTGATTATATTCAAAGCATCCTCGCTGGTCAGAGGTTCAAAATACAAGCGATCAGCAGTATCGAAGTCGGTAGATACGGTTTCCGGGTTGTTGTTAACGATTACTACTTCATAACCTGCTCTTTTCAGCGCCCACACACAATGCACGGAGGCATAATCAAATTCTATACCCTGGCCTATCCGGATAGGTCCGGAACCAAAGACAATAATGGTTTTTTTGCCGCTATTTCCGGCTTTGATAAACTGCTCGGCATCATTAACCTCATCATAGGTGGAATAAAAATAAGGGGTTTCGGCCTCAAATTCGGCAGCGCAAGTATCCACCATTTTATAAGAAGACCAGATCGGCTGCTCGATTTTGCAGCCGGAAAGACGTTCAATAACTTTATCTGGATACCCCAGAATTTTTGCCTTTTTATATAGTTCCCGGGTTAACTGCCCCGCTGCCAGATCCTTTTCCAGTTCTGCGAGATGAGCAAGTTTGTATAAAAACCACCGGTCAATCTTCGTAACTTCATGAATTGCTTCACAGGAGATACCCCTTTTAATTGCCTCAAATACTACGAAGAGGCGTTCATCGTCACACTCGGTGAGCATCTGTTCAATCTGTGCGTCAGTCAGTTCTTTAAGCTTGGGCAGGTTAAGACTGTCCAGAAAAATCTCTGCTCCCCTTACTGCTTTCATGATTGCCTGTTCGAAGCTTATTCCGATAGCCATTACCTCTCCCGTGGCTTTCATCTGGGTACCCAGTGTGCGCTTGGCATAAACAAATTTATCAAACGGCCACTTGGGGAGTTTGACTACTACATAATCCAGGGCTGGTTCAAAACAGGCACAGGTTTTCCCGGTTACTGCGTTCTTGATCTCATCGAGTGTATATCCAACCGCTATTTTGGCCGCCACTTTGGCAATCGGATACCCTGTAGCCTTTGAGGCTAAAGCTGATGAACGGGATACCCTTGGGTTAACCTCAATTACGGCATACTCGAAACTATCGGGATTTAAAGCAAACTGACAGTTGCATCCCCCTTCCACTTCCAGGGCCGTAATAATATTTAAGGCAGCCGATCGCAGCATCTGGTATTCCTTATCCGAAAGAGTTACTGCGGGAGCTATAACAATGCTGTCACCAGTATGCACACCCATAGGGTCAAAATTCTCCATGCTGCAGACTGTGATTACGTTGCCTGTCCGATCCCGCATTACTTCAAATTCTATCTCTTTCCACCCGGAGATACATTGTTCAATAAGGACCTGTGTAATGGGGGAAAGCCTGAGACCATTCTCAGCAATTTCCTGAAGATCCTTTTCATTGAAGGCAATACCGCCGCCTGTCCCGCCAAGCGTAAATGCCGGACGGACAATTACCGGATAGGAAATTTCTTCGGCAAAAGCCAGTGCAGCAGGGACATCATTCACTACTGTAGAAGGAACAACTGGCTCACCTATAGACTGCATTGTATCCTTAAACATCTGCCTGTCTTCAGCTTTGTCTATTGTTTCCGGATTAGCGCCCAGTAACCTGACACCTTGTTTTTCCAGGAACCCTTCTTTAGCCAACTGCATGGATAACGTCAGACCGGTTTGTCCGCCCAGCGTGGATAAGATGCTGTCCGGACGCTCCTTGATAATGATTCTTTTGACTGTTTCCAACGTCAAAGGTTCTATATAAATTTGGTCAGCCATAGCGTTGTCTGTCATAATCGTTGCCGGATTGGAGTTTACCAGAACTACTTCCAACCCCTCTTCTTTTAGTGCCCGGCATGCTTGCGTTCCCGCATAGTCAAATTCTGCAGCCTGTCCTATAACGATAGGTCCTGAGCCAATTACAAGTACCTTTTTTATATTCTGGTTTAGCGGCATTTCAAGCCCTCCTCCCGAATGAGGTCAATAAATCGATCGAATAAATAGTTGGTATCCAGGGGGCCTGCCGAAGCCTCCGGATGAAACTGAATCGTAAAGGCAGGCATATTTTGATATTCAATTCCTTCACAGGTTCCATCATTGGCATTCAGAAAACTTATTGAGGCCGAAGCTGGAAGACTATCGTTCACAACCGCGTAGCCATGGTTTTGGCTGGTAATGTATACTCTGCCTGTTTTTAAATCCTTCACAGGCTGGTTGGCGCCTCGATGCCCGTATTTAAGTTTGGCTGTTTTCGCTCCCTGCGCCAGAGCCAGCAGCTGATGGCCCAGGCAGATACCAAAGATCGGTATCCCTGAATCAGTAAGGTTGGCCAGTTCTTTAATAATCTCTTTATTGTCGGCAGGATCGCCCGGCCCGTTGGAAAGCATAATCCCATCCGGCTTTAAATCCACAATCTTTTCTGCTGCAATATGGGCGGGCACAGTGACAACCTCACAGCCCCGTCTGATCAACTCGCGGCGAATATTTTCCTTGGCCCCGAAATCCCACAACACAACTTTGTATCCTCCCGGCGCTCCTTTGGTTACTGAAATTTCCCTGGTACTGACTTTCTGAACAGCATCTGTTATTTTATAATTCTTAATTTCTGCCAGTATCTCATCAATGTCATCAATGTCATCAATGTCATCAACCGTTGCAGTAATTTTGGTATTCATAACCCCAAACTCTCTGATGATCTTGGTTAGTTCGCGGGTATCAATTCCGCAGACTCCTATGATATTATGTATCTTTAAAAAAGCGTCAAGCCCGCCCCTACTGCGGAAGTTGGATGGAAATTGACACCACTCCCGGACAATATAGGCTTTTAATTTGGGAGAAGAACTTTCAAAATCATCAGGGATAACGCCATAATTTCCTATTAAAGGAAACGTTTGAACCACAATCTGCCCATAATAGCTGGGGTCAGTTAATGTTTCCAAGTACCCGGTCATCCCGGTTGTAAATACAATTTCACCAACCGTCTCTCCATCTGCCCCAAAAGATTCTCCTTTAAAAACCTGCCCATTTTCCAGGACAATAAAGCTGCTTTGCGTCACTCTAACTTCACCTTCTATATATAAAATTTTCAACATTTGATAATCTGATTTACAGAAAAAATGCGTCTGGAAATATCTTGCCAAACGCCTCTTGTTTGTTGTGCGCATGTTTATCTTCGAAATAACGCTGTAATTATTTTAACTGCATATACGCGAAATTTCAATCCAATGAAATTTACATTACAAAGACAAAATTCGTTTCGGAATTTCTGAAGGGACGTAATCAAAGGTGAATAAATGAATAAAAACTCAACCGGCAATTATACCAGATCCAGATATGTCCTGCTATTTCTATATCTTATTGGTGTCCCTGGGCACTGAATAGCCGCCCGATATGTAAAGTAGCCTCCGTATAGATCTCCGGAGGCCTTGTTATTCCTGGAGCTGGTGGTCGGATTTGAACCGACGACCTGCGCATTACGAGTGCGCTGCTCTACCTCTGAGCCACACCAGCGTTTGTAAAAAATTATACCATAAGAGAAGCTGTCCGAACAATAGACTTACAATCGATATTCGCCTATTCTTACGATCTGACATTCGCTGATTCGAGATCCAGCAGTAATCTCTTGAAGTCTATCCTGTCACTGAAACCGCCCAGCTTTCCGTTGTGCATAATTACCCTGTGGCAGGGAATCACAACAGGTGTAAGATTTGAGCCGGCAGCATTACCGACCGCTCTGGCCGCTTTGGGATACCCTGCGGTGATTCCTACTTGGCTGTAGGAAAGTGTTTGGCTATATGGTATTGCCCGTATAGCATTTAAAACATGAAACTGGAAAGGTGTGCACCAGGACAGATCTATCGGAATGTCGAAATTTACGGGCAGCCTGTTGTAATAATCCAGGAGCAGTTTCTGAAAATACGGGGGCAGTTCATCTGCTTCCGCTTCGGAAATACCCGTAGAAAAAGCTGCATTCCTGTCTGCCCATTTGTACAGTCTCGCTGCCAATCTTGAAACAGCTTCAGCAGGGTTTTCATGAGGCAGTGTAAGCGCTGCCAAACCTATGTCAGTCCAGGCGCCGGCTACCCAGCCCAACGCAGTTTCGAAAATTTGAGTTTGAACAGGCGGCTTCATTGAGCAGCATCCATTTCTTTGATAATAGCAATTCCCGAACTTGTGCCCAGCCTCGTTGCCCCGGCTTCTACCAGAGCGATAGCCTGGGCAAGCGTCTTTATCCCCCCGGCAGCCTTGATGCCCATTTCCTGCCCAATCACGCTTTTCATCAGCGCAACGTCTTCCACAGTAGCGCCGGCGCTGCCGAACCCCGTGCTTGTCTTGACAAAGCGCGCGCCGGCATCCCGGGCGATGAGGCAGGCGGTCTTTTTCTCCTGGCTGCTTAGGTAGCAGGTCTCGATGATTACTTTCACATGTGCGTCTTTGCGGCAGGCCGATACGGCATCGGCAACAGCTTTTATTTCACCTTCAGCCTGCCTGTAAGATCCGCTTTTCAGCGCTCCCAGGTTGATGACCAGATCTACCCCGGAGCAGCCGTTTTGCACAGCTTCAACTGCCTCGCTGAGCTTAACCGGAGTCGTTGTTGCGCCTAATGGGAAGCCGATTACTGTGCAGATCCGTGTTTTTGTACCTGACAGTTCTGCCGAAGCTTTTTTAACCCAGCAAGGATTTACGCATACATACCCGAATCCGTATAATCTTGCTTCTTCACACAGCAGCAGGATGTCTCTTTCAGAGGCCGTCGCTTTCAGAAGAGTATGGTCGATGATTTCAGCCATTTGATTTCTTGTCAGATTCATCCGATGTCGAGTAGACGCTCGACCTTCACCTCACTTCCAAATTTTGTTGAATGTGAGAAGGCCGTCTACGCCCCTCACAGAACCCAACGTGCCCTATTAAG
>LDZT01004588.1_pt1 | contig 12995 bp, 10 predicted proteins | sample 615521 | NCBI WGS metagenome assembly LDZT01 (sample SAMN03408292, study PRJNA278302) | terrestrial metagenome | isolation source: oil reservoir sample SB1 | place: USA: Alaska, North Slope, Schrader Bluff formation | collected 2011-09
GGCCAGATATTTAGTGATTGCTGAGGTTAAGGTTGTTTTACCATGGTCTACATGACCGATAGTACCCACATTAATATGGGGTTTAGTTCTTACAAATTTTTCTTTTGCCATTTGATTTTTCCTCCTTAAATATAAAAAAAATAATATTTCTCTGTTTATTTGATTTAACTGGAGCCCACGACCAGAATTGAACTGGTGACCTCATCCTTACCAAGGATGCGCTCTTCCGACTGAGCTACGCGGGCATAATGCCTAAAGTGGTGGGGAGGGAAGGATTCGAACCTTCGAAGGCGTTCAGCCAGCGGATCTACAGTCCGCTCCATTTAACCACTTTGGTACCTCCCCATTATTTTCGTATCTCGTCGTTCGTATCTCGTTTACATTATCGGTTAGTTAGTTAGCTGGTTAGCTGGTTTAATACTAATTTTATGTAATATATGCTATTTAATACTTTTTCTTCCGATTCTTTTTTTACTCACAAGATGCAAATTTACTTTGGTTTCTGGTTTCTTCCTTATATTTTCTTAACTATCTAACCAGGTAACTAAATAACCAACTAACTAATTCTTAGCGAGATACGATTCACGATTCACTAGATACGATTTTATTATCCTTTATCTTGGAGCCGATGATCCGGTTCGAACGGATGACCTGCTGATTACAAATCAGCTGCTCTGCCAACTGAGCTACATCGGCAATTTTACACATTATAATTTTTTTTTATAATTAAGTCAATCCTTTTAAAAATTATTTCGTAATTAATTCTAACTTCCTTTTTATCCTTTGTAGAGCATTATCTATAGACTTTACATGCCTTCCTAAATCAGCTGCAATTTCTTGATAGGATTTAGCATCTAAATAAGATTCCAAAACATCTCTTTCTAAGTCTGATAGTATTCTTTTGATTCTCACTTTAAGATTATTTAATTTCTCACCGTTTAAAAATAAGTCCTGGGGATCATTAATGCTCATATTATCTACGATATCCAATAAGGTTCTGTCAGAATCCTCATTATAAATTGGTCTATTAAGAGATATGTATGAATTTAAAGGTATATGTTTTTGTCGAGTAGCACTTTTTATAGCTGTAATAATCTGCCGAGTAATACATAATTCGGCGAATGCTTTAAAAGAGGAAAGTTTTTTAAATTGATAATTTCTTACTGCTTTATAAAGTCCAATCATTCCTTCCTGAATGATATCTTCCGTATCAGCACCGATCAAGAAATACGAGCGGGCCTTTATTTTTACTAATTTTTTATATCTATTAATTAAACATTCTTCTGCTAACAAATTTCCTTGGCAAGCTAAGTAAATAAGCTCTTCATCATCACAATTCCGGCAATTAATAAAACCTTTTTCCCTTTCTTTTGGCCTCATTAATTAATCCTCCTTGGAAATTCGTATATCGTATATCGTATTTCGTATAGAATTAGTTAGTTGGTTAGTTAAATTAGTCGTTAGCGAACAGTTATTAGTAAGACACGCGTCTCACTTTTAATTTCTTAACCAGCTAGCAGTTATGTGACTAATTAAATTCGCTATTCCTCTTTACTGTATCATCATATTCTTATTCTGTCTTTTTCTGTCTTTTGGTTTCATATTTCTTTACTATATACTATGTACTCTATACTATGCTATTTCACCCTCTTCCACCTTACTCCCTCAGGTGTATCTTCTAAGATTACTCCTTTTGCCTTTAATTCATCTCTAATTTGATCCGATTCAACCCAATTCCTCTTTTTTCTCGCCTCTTCTCTCTCTTTAATTAACTTCTTGATTTCTTGCTCGAAACTTTCTTCTTGACCAAAATCTTTCAAAATCCCCAATATTTCACCGGCTAATTCCTGATAATATTTAAGAATTTTTTCTAACACTTCTTTATTTTTTGTACCCGGAGAGTTCAGGTAAATATTTACCTCTCTGGCAAAACCAAATAACCGGCTTAAAGCAACAGGAGTATTAAAATCATCATCCATAGCTTCTATAAATTTTTGTTTATTTTCTCTTCTTTTTTCTAAGATCAGCTCATCATCTTTATCTTTTGATTTTCTAAATTTACCCTGTTTTAATAAATGTTTTACATTAAAAATTGTATTATTTAATCTCTGCAAACTGCTCTCTGCTTGCTGAAGCTGCTCTTCGCTAAAATTAAGGGGGCTCCTATAATGAGCCGAAAGAATGAAATACCGAATTATTTCTCCTTTGTATTTCTGGCTAATATCTCTTACTTTCATTATATTTCCTAAAGATTTAGACATTTTCTGATTATTTAAACAAAGGTAACCATTATGCATCCAGTACCTTACAAATTGTTGATTAGTATAAGCTTCGCTTTGGGCAATTTCATTTTCATGATGAGGAAAAACCAGGTCTGACCCTCCAGCATGTATATCAAAAGTTTTTCCTAAATATTTCATCGACATAGCTGAACATTCAATATGCCATCCGGGTCTCCCCTTCCCCCAGGGGCTCTCCCAGGAGGGTTCTCCTTCCTTCGCCCCTTTCCATAAGGCAAAATCTATAGATTCCTTTTTTCTTTCATCTACTTCTACTCGTGCTCCCGCTTTTAATTCTTCGATATTTTGACCAGAAAGTTTTCCATACCCTTTAAATTTAGATACATCGAAAAACACATCACCGTTTTCTTCTAATCCTTCTATTTCGTAAGCATATCCTTTTTCTTCCAACCCTTTTACCAGCTCTATTATCTCCTTGATATGTTCTGTTGCTCGAGGATGAATATCTGCTCTTTCTATATTAAGTGAATCAGCATCAATAAAATACTCTCGAATAAATTTTTCTGCTAATTCGGATACTGTAATCTTTAATTCTTTTGCTTTATTTATCATTTTATCATCTATATCAGTTAAATTTTGTATGTATTTTACCCTATAACCCTTAAATTTTAAAAACCTTCTAACTACTTCAAAGATTATAAAAGGTCGAGCATTCCCTATATGAATGTAATTGTAAACTGTAGGTCCACAAACATACATGCCAACTTCGCCTTTTTTAAGAGGAACAAACTCCTCTTTTTTTCGAGTTAAGGTATTGTATATCTTTAAAGACATTTCTTTTGTTCCCTTTCAACTCATAATTATTCTGGTTAGTTGGTTAGCTAGTTAATTGGTTAATTAGTTTAATACTAATTTATCAACTAAGTAACCAGGTAACCGATTTGCCGATTAATTCAGTTATTCTTATCGTACAAGTCGTTAGTATTAAGAAAAAGATTAAAAACCGGTTTTTCGCTATTCGCTTTTTATTTTTCGTTTTTAGATTGCAAAAGTCGCAATATGCAAGATGCAAGTTAATTTGGTTAGCCAATTACCCGATTTTCCAGTCAATTTAGTTAACTAGTTGTATGTTTTGATTTTGCTTCCTTAACTAACTAACCAAGTAACTAGCTAACTAGCTAACTAATTCTATACGCTATCCTTCATTTTCTCGAAGACAATTTAACTACATTTTTAAATTCATTAGATTTTCTATCCATTACACTTTTTACCCTACCAAAGATCATCCTACCGGCGGGAGTTTGCAAAATACTGGTAACTAAAATATTCACTTTTTTTCCAATATATTTGTGTCCATCTTCCACTACTATCATGGTACCGTCATCAAGATAAGCAATCCCCTGCTCTGGTTCTTTGCCTTCCTTTATTATTTGGGTATTCATTTCCTCGCCAGGTAAGATAACCGCCTTTAGAGCATTAGATAAATCATTGATGTTTAAAACAGGAATGCCCTCAAGCTGAGCAACTTTATTCAAATTATAATCGTTGGTTATTACCTTGGCTTTAATCTCTTTGGCAAGTCTAATTATCTTGGCATCAACCTCTTTGGGTTCATTGTAGTCTTTGCCAACAATTTTTACTTTATTCTTTCTGATTTTAGTTATTTTATTAAGTATATCTAAGCCTCGGCGTCCCCGGTTCCTTTTTAAAGAATCTGAAGAGTCGGCAATATGTTGGAGCTCAGACAAAACAAAACGAGGAATTATAAGCTCACCCTCTAAAAATTCTGTTTGGCAAATGTCTAAAATACGACCATCAATAATTACACTCGTGTCTAAAATTTTGGGATGGACATAATATCGATCATTTTCTTTTTTTCTTACTCTATTAAATTTTCTAATATTTCCAAAAAAATTAATTATCTCATCATTTTTATTAATTCCCATGTTTATTCCTAAAATACCCAATATAACACTTAATATAATGGGAAGATAGTAACCAATTATGGGAATGAATGAGAGTGAATAGGCTAATAAATTTGCAATTATAAGACCAATAATTAATCCAATAAGGGCGGTAGCAAATTTTTTAGTAGGTATTTTTTGTAAACGGCAAACGATATCTGAAAACAAACACTGGATTTTGCTATTAAACAGAAGGGAAAGTAAGAAACCAAACATTCCTCCTCCAGTTGTAGCTAAAATATTATATAAAATATTATAATAAATATATAAGTCAGGATTAAAATAGTATTTATTATATACCTCGTAGCCTATCCCAGCACCAGCAACAATAAAAATGGTTCTTAAAACTTTCTTTGCTGGCATAGTTATTTCCTCCTTCTATGCGCTTTTTTTTTATAAAAAGTATAGAACTATCACCTCCCCTTTTCTATATTTCACAAATTGTATTTTACATGTAATATCTTTTAATATCTTTAATTTTTTTAATTCGATGTTTATAACTCTAATAAACTTATTTACCCAAATACTAAATCTTCAAACTCTTAAGTTATTCCTCTGATTCTCTAAAAAGCAAATAAATTATAGCATGCTCCTTTATTTCTGTCAAAATAAAGAACCCTTTAAATTTAATTTTTTATTTTCTGGCTATTATATATATTTATGTATATAGCGAATATCGAATAGTATTTGTAATAAAACGAAAAACGCAAAACTATATCCGTATCTCGTATTTCGTGAATCGTATTTCGTGAGGATGGTTACCCGGTTAGATAGTTTACCAGTTACCCGGTTGAAGAATTAAAGCCAGGATGGTTAACCGTATCAAATAACTTTTATCTTGTAACTGATAACCTATATTCGAAATCAACGTTTAGAATTAAATGGTCAACTGGTAAACCGGGTAACTAAATTAACTGGCCAACTAATCCTAATCGGTCAATTGGTGAATCGGTGAATCGGTGAATTAAATAATCTTACACCTTGCATCTTGCAACTATTAACTAAAAACTGAAAACCTGTATTTAAAACTAACAACTTAACGACTAAATAAATATTCCTTGACAAAGAGCTTAACCTGTAAGTATAATTAAATAAAGTTAAAATTGAAAACTTTAGTAATTTCATTAAAACTATCTCGGTATTTCTCTAAATGGCAAAATGCTTTCACGGGGGTACTAATTATGAATAAAGAAAACGGAAATGTTACTTTTCAAAAAAGTGTTGACCAATTTTTAATCCAACATCGAAGTATCCTTGACCTTATGACTAAATATCAAGAATCTAATGCCCGAGTAAACCGAGCAATTGCTAAAGCGGTTACGCAATGCGGTTGTATAAAAATTAAAGCAAAGAAACAAACCATTCCTTCTAATACAAAATTAACGGAAATCTATAAATTTATGGATACCCATATAGAAGGCTCATTATGTGATAGTTGTAAAGAAATTATCGAAACAGAATTAGGTTCCAGTCTTTTTTACGCCACTGCAATATGTAACATATTAAATTTAGATTTTAATGAAATAATTAAAAAGGAAGAAGAAAGAATCTCTACTTTAGGTATTTATAATCTTGCATAATTTGGTTAGATAGTTACTTGGTTAGCTAGTTAGCTGGTTTATTAATCTGCTGGCCTACCAATCACTTTGTCTATCGGTTAAGCAAGTTGTTAGTTGAGATTGCTTCGTCGTTACACTCCTCGCAATGACATTTTATTTCTAATAGATTCCGGCTTTCTGCTTTTGCAGAGCCTACCCTTTTTACTCTGAATTTTGACTGCTGAATTCTATCTCTTTCCTTCTTCACTATATACTATATGCTCGATACTCAATACTATCTTATCTTTTAATTTCCTTATTCTATTTTCTTAACCAGGTAACTAGCTAACCAGCTAACTAAGAGTAAGATTTATAGCTTCTTGAACAGTCTTTACTCCTATAATCTCTAAACCTTTTTTTAATGAAAAATTGCTTAAACTCTTTAAATTGCTTTTCGGAATAATACATCTTTTAAAGCCCATTTTAAGTACTTCCTGTATCCGTTTTTCTACTTGATTTACCATCCTAACTTCTCCAGCCAGCCCTACTTCTCCAAATATAACTGTAGCAGGATCAATTGGCACATCCTTAAAGCTTGAAGCTATGGCCATAATAATAGCTAAATCTAAGGCAGGTTCTAATACCTTTATCCCACCAGCAATATTTACATGAACATCTTGAGAGTGTAAGGAATATCCCACTCTTTTTTCGAGAACCGCCAGGATAAGTAAAACCCGATTATAGTCTACACCAGTAGTCATTCTTCGAGGTATACCCAGGTTGCTATAACTCACCAGGGCTTGCATCTCTACTAATAATGGCCTACTGCCTTCAAAGGTAGCTGCCACCACTGAACCAGAAACATGAGAAGGTTTTTCCGAAAGAAGTAATTCAGAAGGGTTTAATACCTCTACTAAGCCTTTTTCTCCCATTTTAAATATTCCCAATTCATTAGTAGAACCAAATCTATTCTTTGTAGAGCGAAGTATCCGGTAAATATTATATTGTTCACCCTCCAGATAGAGAACAGTGTCTACAATATGTTCAAGAACTTTAGGCCCTGCTAGTATCCCTCCTTTAGTTACATGTCCGATAATAAAGATAGAAATTTCTTTACTCTTAGCTAAACGCATTAATTGGGCAGTGCATTCTCTTACCTGACTAATACTTCCCGGTGAGGAACTAATCTCGTAATCATTAATAGTTTGAATGGAATCTACAATAACCACTTTTGGTTTAATTTCAGTGATATGTTTCTTTATAACTTCTATATCGGTTTCAGAAACTAAAAAAAGCTTTTCTGCAAAAACACCTAATCGGCTGGCTCTTAATTTAATCTGATAAAGCGATTCTTCTGCAGAAATATATAATATTATCCCATAGTTGCTACTTAAAGAATTGGCTATTTGCAAAAGAAGGGTAGATTTTCCAATGCCCGGTTCTCCCCCAACCAAAATCAGGGAACCAGGAACAATTCCCCCACCCAATACTCTATCAAACTCCAAAATTTCTGTTTTATATCTCGCTTTACTTTCCTCTATCTCTATTTTGCTAATGGGTAAGGGGATAGAATGTCCTTCAGGATGAAGAGAATATTTTTTCTCTTCTTTAAATACTTCCTCGATTAAAGTATTCCATCCACCACAATCGGGGCAACGCCCTAACCATCGGGAAGATTCATAGCCACATTGCTGGCACCGAAAAATAGCCTTTCCTTCTTTACCCATTTTAACCCCTCTATCTTAATCCGGTTATTTTTTCTTTTTAGAAAATATTATTTTCCCGCCCTTTGTCTTAATTAATATACAATCCCCTTCTTTAAACTCACCAGCCAATAACTTTTCAGAAATAGGATTTTCTATCAACCTTTCAATGGTCCGCCTTAAAGGACGAGCTCCAAAATTAGAATCATAACCCTCTTTAGTCAATAATTCTTTAACTTCTTCTGTTGTTTCCATGTCAATCTTTTGCTCCTCTAGTAATTTTTTTACTTCATTGTTTATTATTAGACTGGCTATTTTTTTAATTTCCTCCTTAGTAAGGGATTTAAAGACTATTACCTCATCAATTCGATTTAAAAATTCCGGTCGGAAGGTCTTATTTAACTCTCCCATTACTCTATTTTTTATATCTTTATAGGAAATCTCTTCAGGTTCATTGGTCCCCCGAAATCCTAAGGTGGCTCCTTTTTTAATCAGGGTAGCCCCAACATTGGAAGTCATAATAATAACTGTATTTTTAAAATCTACTACTCTTCCCTGGGAATCAGTCAATCTACCATCTTCAAAAATCTGCAATAAAATATTAAAGACATCGGGGTGTGCTTTTTCTATCTCGTCTAACAGAATTACCGAATAAGGCTTTCTTCTAACTTTTTCAGTTAACTGACCTCCCTCTTCATACCCCACATAACCGGGAGGGGCGCCAACTAATCGGGAAACAGCAAATTTTTCCATATATTCTGACATATCTAAACTAATCAATGCATTTTCATCACCAAAAAGAAATTCTGCTAAAGTACGGGCTAATTCTGTTTTGCCTACCCCGGTAGGTCCCAAAAATATAAAAGAACCGATGGGACGTTTGGGGCTTTTCATCCCAGCTCGAGCCCTTCTTATGGCTTTAGAAATAGATATTATAGCTTCATCCTGCCCAACTATTCTTTTATGTAATTCCTCCTCCATACGGAGCAATTTTTTCGCCTCTTCCTCTTTGAGAGAAAAAATTGGAATCCCGGTCCAGCTGGAAACAATTTCTGCAATATCTTCTTCTGTAACTCCCACTTTATTGACTCTTCTCCCGGTCTCCCATCTTTCTTTCATTTCCTGGAGTTCAATTTCTAACTTCTTTTCTTTATCTCTCAATTGAGCTGCTTTTTCAAATTCCTGCAATTTTACTGCTGATTCCTTTTCCTTCCTTAATTTGCTTAATTTAATTTCTACTTCTTTCATATCGGGTGGAGAAATAGTATTTTGTAATTTAACCCGAGAAGCAGCTTCATCTATCAAATCAATGGCCTTATCTGGCAAAAATCTACCTGAAACGTAGCGAGCTGATAAATGAGCTGCTGCCTCTAAGGCTTGGTCAGTAATTTTTATCTTATGATGGGCTTCATACTTGTCTCTAAGTCCTTGCAATATTTTAACAGTCTCCTCTATTGAAGGTTCGGAAATATAAATTGGTTGGAACCTGCGCTCTAAAGCTGCATCTTTTTCTATATACTTTCGGTATTCTTCAGCAGTAGTTGCCCCAATAACTTGAAGCTCTCCTCTTGCTAAGGCTGGTTTTAATATATTAGAAGCGTCTATTGCGCCCTCAGCGGCTCCTGCACCTACCAGGGTATGAATTTCATCAATAAATAATATGACATCATTTGATTCCTGAACCTCTTTGACAATCTTCTTTAATCTCTTTTCAAATTCACCTCGGTATTTAGTACCAGCAACAATTAAAGCTAAATCAAGGCAGATAATTCTTTTTTCTTTTAATATCTCCGGAACATCATTATTAGTTATCTTTTGAGCCAAACCCTCTACAATAGCCGTCTTTCCTACCCCGGCCTCTCCTATTATACAGGGATTGTTTTTCTTTCTTCTACTTAAAATTTGTATCACTCTTTGAATTTCCATGCCCCTGCCAATAACCGGGTCTAATTTATCTTCTTGAGCTAATTTAATTAAATCTCTTCCAAATTCATCTAAAGCAGGAGTCTTCGTTGTTCTTTTTCCTGGGGCAGATGGAAAACCTTGTGCTCCGCTATCCATTAGAACTTTCATAATCTCTGAATAAATATTATCCAGATTAATACCTAAATCTATTAAAATTCTAACTGCTACTCCACTACCTTCTTTTATTAGCCCTAATAATATATGTTCAGTGCCAATATAGTTATTTTTTAATTGACTTGCCTCTTGAGAGGCTAATTCTAAGACTTTTTTAGCTCGAGGAGTAAACGCTACCTCACCTACTTGTTGATACTCGCCTTTCCCTACCAATCGCTCTACCTCTTCTACTATTTTATCTACATGCACCCCTAATTGTTTTAAAACCTGAGAGGCAACTCCTTCTTCTTCTTTTAATAAACCAATAAGAATATGTTCAGTTCCTATGTAATCATGATTTAGGTTTATCGCTTCTTCTTGAGCTATCATTATAGCCTTCTTTGCTTTTTCGGTATATCTTTTAAACATTCTTAATACACATCCTTCCATTTTAGTAAATAATTTTATTTTATTTGGTTAGCTAGATAATAACAATTGACCAGTTAGCCAATTAACCAATTCTCCAATTTACTTGGGTTAGCTGGTTACTTGGTTAAGAATACAGATACAAGATATATTAATCATTAGTTTTAAATACAAGTTTTTAACTATTGGTTATCAGTTTTTATAATCATTGGTGTATTAAGTTTTCTGTTTTTTCATTCTTTCTTCTGTTTCTGACTTCCCAACCAACTAATTATCTAACTCTCTCCTTATCGCTTATTACACATTACTTATCATCTGTTTATTTTTCTAGTCTCCAAGTCGATTTTGTCTTTAATTTTGAATTTTAAGTTTTGGTTTTACGCTTTGCGTTTTTCGCTATAGTTACCCGCTCCACCATCTTCCTCTTTACTATTTACTAACGACTAATTTATTTCTAATCAATACCGCTCTTTGCAAATCCCGGTTATAAGTGTCTAAATCTTTACCAGCTAACATTTGCAAATACGCGGGCTGAATCAATAACATTAATTTGTTTAGAGTCCCTAAATTAAGATGAGGAATTATCCCTAACTCTACTCCAAACCTTAATTTAGATAAAAGCTCCATTGCTTCCGCCGAAGATATAATACGCGCACTACTCAAGATACCATAAGCTCTCCAGACTTGATCTTCCAACTGATTTTTAGAATTAGATAATAGATCTCTTCTTACTTTCTGTTCCTTACTTATTATCTGTTGATTAACCTTTTCCAGGTTATCAATAATTTCCTCTTCAGAAAGACCTAAAGTAATTTGGTTGGAAACCTGAAATAAATTTCCCATTACTTCGGTTCCCTCTCCATAAAATCCTCTCACTACATAACCTATTTTAGATATGGCTTTTAATATATCATTTATACCGTTTATCATTACTAACGCCGGTAAATGTAGCATTACCGAAGCCCTCATCCCAGTTCCTACATTAGTGGGACAGGAAGCTAAATATCCCTCTTTTTCGCTAAAAGCATAAGTTACCTTTTTTTCAATTTCGTCATCAATCTTATTAATAAGTTTCCAAATATTATTTAATTGTAACCCTGGGAGTAAATATTGAATTCGAAAATGATCTTCTTCATTAATCATTATACTCATTGTCTCTTTCTGATTAAAAACACAACCTCTATAAAGGCGTTTCTCTCGAGCATGATAAATACTAATTAGATGTTTCTCCACTAAAAATTGACTTTCCAGGGGAGTCAACTCATCTAATAAAAGTAAATTGGAATCCTCAAAAAGAGAATCTTCTTCAATAACCTGTCGGCTAAGCTCAAATATATTCTTTAGTTCAGCTTGCTCAGCTCGCGGTGGGAAAGGAATACTTTCTACATTTCGAGCCAATCTTATTCTCGAACTTATTACTATATCAGATAAAGGACCTTGCCCGCTAATCCACTCAGCTGAAGATTCTTTTAAATTTTGTAATATTATACTTTTATTTTGCATTTTTTTTCTTTAATACTCCTTCAAGCTTCAATATCTCATCTCTTGCCTTTGCTGCCTTCTCGTACTCTTCTTTTAACACCAATTCCTGTAATTTCTTTTTAAGTTGTTTGATTTTCCTAATTTTATTCAATTTGCCTTTGGATTGTCTTGGCATTTTCCCCCCATGTTCACTATTACCGTGCAGCCTTCTTAAAAGAGGAGTTAGTTGTTCTCTGAAATCGTGATAACATACACTACAACCCAATTTTCCAGATTGTTTAAACTCATCATAGGTTAAATGGCAATTACTGCACTCTATCTCTTTAGCCGGAATAACTCCTTCTTCTTTGTGGTAAATGTCTATAGCATTTAATAAGCCAGCCAATAGATCATTGATGCCAAATTGGGGAAGGGGAAATATAGAAAATTTATCACTAAAGACAGCGGCACAATCTTTACATAGATGAATCTCTGTTTTTCGCCCTCCCACAATTTTAGTAAAAGTTATAGTAGCTTCTTTTTTCTTGCATATTTGACATAACATTTATATTTAGTTTTCCTCCAACATTTCTTATTCTTTCCCGCTTACTTAAGTTCCACTTAGATTATAATTCATAATATAAATAATTGTCAATTATAGTGAATAGTGAATAGTAATGTGATATAATAATTTAGAAATAATTTTTTAATTAACAATTGTATGACAAGCAAACTAAAAAAAGAAAATGTGAATATTCTAAAAACAAATTTAATTTTAATATAGAAAAATTATGGAAAATAATTTTATAGAAGAAGAAGAAGAAGAAGAAGAAGAAGAAGAAGAAGAAGAAGAAATAAAATTTTTAGCAGACAGAATGTTGGGTAAATTAGTTAAATGGCTGCGTATTTTAGGCTACGATACCGCTTACCCTTCCTTCGATGATGATTTATCTCTCATCCTAATTGCCCGGCAAGAGAATAGAATATTACTAACCAAAGACACCAACCTAATTAAAAGACGGAATATCTGTGATTTTTTATTTATAAAAAGTGATCAGTGGGAAGAACAATTATTAGAAGTAACAAAGGGAATAAAACTAAAAATTGATTTTGATTCAAAAATATTTTCTCGTTGTTCTTTGTGCAACACCCCCACTAAAGACGTCGATAAAAAAGAAGTTAAAACACATGTGCCTCCTTATGTATCTTTAACTCAAGACAAATTTGTTTATTGCCCTTCTTGTAAAAAATATTACTGGAAAGGGACTCACTGGCAAAGAATGGCGGAAAAAATTAAAAAATTGTCTCTTAATGAATCAAAATGATACAGGGGACGGCAGACTGTGTGAAAATTAATAATAATATTTTTCATAAAAGCACAAACCATCTACCCTTTATTAGAGTGACCCCTATCACCGGACATATTTACCGAAAAAATGAGACTTATTGTATAATAACAATCATTTGCCGGAGCTTATATTTTTCCATATTCCTTTTGGTTTGTAAATCAATCCGGTCAAGGAAGTCCTGATCAGCATGCCGGCAGATCGTTCTACCCTTTTTAGCTTTAGTGCACCTATCTTTGAATTCACATTTTTTGCAGGC
>LDZT01008730.1_pt1 | contig 12986 bp, 12 predicted proteins | sample 615521 | NCBI WGS metagenome assembly LDZT01 (sample SAMN03408292, study PRJNA278302) | terrestrial metagenome | isolation source: oil reservoir sample SB1 | place: USA: Alaska, North Slope, Schrader Bluff formation | collected 2011-09
ATCTTCTCGCGTTCTAAAGCACTGAGTTTTTTGTGTTTATTTTGCATCCGCATATTTTACCCCTGTAGTAGGGTGCGCGGATTCCATTGCGAACTTAAGATCAATTGGATGATTCCAAGAAAAAAAATTGATCAGTTTTGATAGTCCACAAGATTAAACAAATAGTGCTCTAAAGTTAAAGATGGATTGAGATTTTTTAATAGATTTTGATGAGCTTCCAGCAATTGTTTGACAAGAAATATGGCTCGGCTTCTTTCTTTACTTGTCAGTCTTTCACCCTCTTTAGAGCTGTCGCTGTTTAAGCTTATCTGTAGATGTAGATAATCCATTAATTGACTGATGAGTTCTAAGGCCTCCTCTCTTTTTTTATAATCTGCGGCAATGTCAATAGCTTGAGAATAGGAAAATTTTTCAGAGTTTAGTATCAGCCGAGCGAGGTTCATCACTTTCTGGCTAATGTAAGTGTTAATAGTTGTTTTGTTTGGAGTTGCGCTCAAGGTTTGATTTTCAGTTTGATTCGCTTGTTTGATCAACACATGGTTGCATCTTGAATGGATGGTGGGCAACAACTGTTTTGGATAAGCGCTGACAAGCACAACTAGGGTGTTGTTTGGAGGCTCCTCAACGATCTTTAAGAGAGCATTTTGTGCAGGTATTGAGCTTTGTTGGGCATCTAAAATAGCAATTATCCGAAGCTGAGAGTTGAAGTTAGCGAAGCTACTAATCTCGATTATTTCCCTGACGTCTTCGATCTTTAAACCTTTTTGTTCTCGATTGTACAGATGTATGCTTGGAAGATTTCCTACTTTAAACTGTCTCAAATCTGACTCAATTAGTTTTTCTTGGTGGAGATATGTATATAGTTGCTCAAGTTGATCATCTTGCGGTGAAACAACGAGCATTAACGATGTTTTTTTAGAGGGATTTTGTGTATTCATTGTCTTGTGTTTAGTCTTTCAATCTAACTTAAAATGTGTCATTATTATTATAATCTCAACAACAAACAGTTTATCAGATGATAATCTGTTTCTTGATTCACTGGCAAAATAGTGTTTCAAGAATTTGAAAGATTTTTATGCCTGCCCAAGATCAAAATCAAAATCCAGCTTCTGTTGATCCAATCAAAAAAAATGAGCCTAAAACCTCGGACTTTTCTTTGGCAGATTCGATGAAACAAGTTAAGCCAGACGAGCTTCAAATGGCTATTCAAGATGCAGAAAAACTACTTGAGGAAGTGAAGTCAAGTGACGCGACTATCGAGAGCCAAAGAGTGGCTGGTAATGAAGCTGTTACTCAAGAAAAGGTGGAGGTTGTTGATCCACAGCTTGACTCTGAATCTAAAGTTAGTGATAAACAAGACCCAGCTGCAGGAGGTTTTTCCGTTTTAAAAACGGAGACGCTTGAAAGCATAAACTCTAAAGACGACTCTACTATCATTCAGCCATCTCAAAATGATACACCTCCAGTCACTCCCACCGGAATTACCGATTTAACTGCAAAGATTTCTGAACCAAAATCAAACATTGGTTTAAATGAAGCCTCGGGCAGCACTTCAGATAGCGACTTAAGTAGTTCAAATGTAAACACAAATTTTAGTGGTTTGTTAAAGGTGCTTGTTGAGAATAAACAACTTTCCAGTACTCAGGCACAAGAAATAAACAATATTTATTTAGCCACAAACCAGCCGATTGAGCAGATTTTGAAAGAAGGAGATTTGGTGTCAGAGCTTAACTTAACGAAAGCCAAAGCTGAGCTTAATCAAATTCCATTTGTAACCGTTTCAGAAACAGGAGTGTCTCCTGAAGCGATGAACAAGATTGATGAAAGTGTGGCTAAACGCTATCAAGTTCTGCCATTTGCTTATGATCAAGAAACTAATCGCATTAAGGTGGCCATGGCCGATCCACTTAATATTACGGCGATTAATTTTATTGAGCAAAAAACAGGTACCATTCTTGAACCCTATTATGCCAGCCCCACTGAGGTTAAAAGATTGATTACCGAGCGTTATGCTCAGGATTTGTCTGGGGATGTTTCGGCAGCGATGGAAGAGACAACCACTATAGATGCCAAGAAAGCTAGTCTGGTTGAAACTCAACAGGGTGGTTTTATTAGAGCTGCGCCTATCAATAAAATTGTAGAGACGATTTTGGAGTACGCTCTCCAGTCAAGAGCCTCTGATATTCATATTGAGCCGTTGATCGAGAAAACTAGGGTTCGTTATCGTATCGACGGTATCTTGATGGAAAAGTTGGTTCTTCCAAAAAGTGTTCATGATGCGGTGATTTCAAGAATTAAGATTTTGTCAGATCTCAAAATCGATGAAAAAAGAGTTCCTCAAGATGGAAGATTTGATTATCAAACAAGTGCCCATGAGGTTGATCTTCGTATCTCGACGATGCCCAGTATTCACGGTGAGAAGGTGGTGATGAGGTTGCTGAAGAAAAATGAAGGAGTACCAGAACTGGAAGAGCTTGGACTGTCTGGACTAGCTCTACAAAACGTAAAAAAATTAATTCGAATACCTCATGGAATATTCTTGGTGACAGGACCTACTGGTTCAGGTAAAACTACGAGTCTCTACTCTATACTGAACATCATCAATACTCCGATGGTTAACATCATGACTCTTGAAGATCCGGTTGAGTATCAAATGAAAGGAGTGACTCAGGTCCAGGTGCATCCTCAGGCAGGTCTAACATTTGCCACTGGGTTACGTTCATTTTTGCGTCAAGATCCGGACATCATCATGGTTGGTGAGATTCGAGATCAAGAGACTGCAGAGTTGGCGGTCCAAGCATCTTTAACCGGTCACTTAGTATTTTCTACCTTACATACAAACTCTGCTGCTGGCGCTTTGCCAAGATTAATTGATATGGGCATTGAACCTTTTTTACTGTCTTCCTCGATGGTCTTGGCGATGGGACAGCGAGTGGTGAGAAAAATCAATGCTGACTATAAGGAGGAGTACCAACCAGACAAAGCAGTTATAGATGATATTAAAAATGTTTTGGGAAAGAGATTTGATGAGTGGTGTCAGAAAAATCAAAAGGATCCTAATAACATCAAATTATTTAGGGCAAGGGAGGATCTTCCTCAAACAGAAACGGAGTATAAGGGTCGTATCGGTATCTTTGAGGTGATGGAGATTACCGATTCAATCAAAAGTTTAGTTAATAACGGCGCTACTTCTGATGAGATAGAAGAAGAAGCGATGAAAAATGGGATGTTGAGAATGAAGCAGGATGGATATATAAAGGTATTAGAGGGAATTACTACTGTTGAAGAAGTGTTGAGAGTGGCTGAGGAGCTGTAATGTAATATATTTTTTTAACTGATGTTTTATTTAATTTATAAGTAAAAATCATGATTAATTATTCTTCATTATGAACATCTTTGATCTTTTATCACGACTAGTTGAACTTGAGGGTTCTGATCTTCACTTAATTGTGGGGAGTCAACCTTATTTTCGTATTGATGGTGAGTTGGCTCCGGTTGAAAATACTCCAATCTTAGATTCACAGTCGGTTGAAGTACTAATTAATCCTTTATTAAGTGATGAGCAAAAGGAGATGGTTCAAGTTAATAAGGAGTTAGACTTAGGTTATCAGTTTGAAGATAAGGCTAGATTTAGGATAAATGTTTATTTTACGAAAGGGACTCTGGCAGCAGCGCTGCGTTTAATTCCTCAAAGAATCAAGACTATTGAAGAACTGAATTTACCTCAAGATTTGCATCGATTGGCAAAGTATAATCAGGGTTTAGTTTTAGTAACAGGTCCTACCGGTGAGGGTAAATCAAGTACCTTGGCTGCTATTATTGACCAAATTAATCAACAGAGAGCTGAACATATTCTGACCATTGAAGATCCAATTGAGTATGTGTATCAAACGCAAAAGAGCATCATCTCTCAGCGTGAGATGAATCACGATACTCAAGACTGGACACTTGCCTTAAAAGCTGCGTTGCGTGAAGATCCAGACGTAGTACTGGTGGGTGAAATGCGAGACTACGATACTATCGCTGCCACCATTACTTTGGCTGAAACTGGTCATTTAGTTTTTGCTACCTTGCATACTGGCACGGCAGCGCAGACGATGGATAGAATTGTGGATGTTTTCCCGGCTACCCAACAAGGTCAGGTTAGGCAACAACTGGCAAATACCATTGTCTCGGTGGTGTCGCAGCGGTTGATTCCCAAAATTGATGGAGGTCGAGTTCCGGCAGTAGAGTTGATGTTTGCCAATGATGCTATTCGTAACTTGATTAGAGAAGGAAAAACATTCCAGATTGATAACGTGATTCAAACAGCTGGGCAACAGGGAATGATGTTAATCGAAACTCATCTCAGTCAGTTGTTGCAGCAAGGACAGATCACAAAAGATACTGCTCTGAGACATGCCTTTAGGCCTAACGAGATGCAGAGAATTTTTGGAGATGCTTAATTTGGGGTTGTAGATACTATTTGATATTAATGTAATTTAGGGGTCAAGTTTTATGCCAATCTATCGCTATACAGCTAAAAATGAACATGGTGAAACAGTCAAGGGAAAGGTTGAAGCTCGCAACACCAATCAAGCTGCTAGCGCTCTTATTGGTCGCTCACTGCTGGTAATAGATATCAAGTCAATCTCTGAAACATCTTTCAGTTACTTGCAAAGTAAGATGATGGGGGTAAAGCTGGATGACATTGTTAATTTTACCAGACAGCTTTCTACTATGATTGGAGCAGGTTTGCCCTTGGCAACTTCACTGTCAATTCTCCAGGAGCAGTCTAAGCCTGCAATGTCAGCTGTGGTCACGAAACTACTTAAAGATGTTGAAAGCGGCAACAGTTTTGCCAAAGCCTTGCAAGAACATCCGGATGTTTTTTCGCGAGTTTATATACAATTAGTGAGAGCTGGTGAGGCAGGGGGTGTCCTGGAAAATGTGCTTGATCGACTAGCCATCACTTTAGAAAAACAGAAAGGTTTTGCTGCTAAGACAAAGGGAACCATGATCTATCCCATTATAGTTTTAGTCGCAATGGTAGCGGTTGGTTTTATCATGATGATTTTTGTGATGCCTCAAATGACAGAGATGTATAAGGATTTTGGTGCAGAGCTGCCTCTGCCAACAAAAATTTTAATAGCAATCTCAGATTTTATGGCAAACTTTTGGTGGTTGATAATAATGTTGGCAATTGGAGGTTTTATAGCTTTTCGAACCTGGATTAAAACTAAACCTGGGGAAAAGATGTTTGACGAGATAGTACACAAGATTCCCATCATCGGAAACTTGAGAACTAAAATTACCTTAACCGAGTTTGCGCGCACTCTTTCTCTATTGTTGTCTTCTGGTGTCTCTCTATTGGAGGCCTTGGATATTGTTGGTGAAGCACTAAACAGCGTAACCTTTAGAAACGCGGTGATCGAAGCAAAAAAAGAGATTGAACGTGGGGTTAATTTGTCTACAGCTCTAGAAATTCATGAAGTTTTTCCTCCAATTTTGCCACAGATGATATCGGTTGGAGAGGAAACGGGGCAGATCGATGAGATTTTGGAGAAGTTATCGGAATACTATGAAAAGGAAAGTGAGTATGCGGTAAAGAATCTCACCACTGCCGTTGAGCCAGTAATCATGATTATCTTGGGTTTGGGTGTAGGCTTTATGGTGATCTCGATTATTATGCCAATCTATAACTTAACAGCTCAATTCTAATCAATCTGCTGAAACAGTTTGCAAAATAAGCAACTACCACTTGCAACAAGCAGATCAAGTAGTGTAAATTAGGTTACAGACCAGTTATTAATAATATAAATTAATTTATATCAATATGTTTAAAGGTAACATGAGAAAATTTTCCTCCCAGCTGGGATTTACAATGATCGAGCTGCTGATCGTGATCACCATTCTTGGTATCCTGGCGGTAGCGGTACTTTCAGCAATTAACCCAATTGAGCAGATTAATAGAGGTAGAGATACCGGTAGTCAATCAGATGCAGAACAACTGCTGAGCGCCATTGATAGGTATAATGCGTTTCAGGGGTATTATCCGTGGCAGGAGGATGCAAATGATTTGGACACTGGTTTGGTGGCAAGTTCTTATGATGAGAATGGTTGGACTCCCTTGGCAACTGACGGTACATTGCCCAATAATGACGGTCTTCCCGTTCCGGTTACATTTGTTGAAGCTGGAGGAGTTGATATGAGCTATCCTGCAGCAGTATGGATAGAGGGAACGGATACTTACTCTTGCCCCATAATGGCGAGACTTAGCGGTGGCGATGAATCAATCCATCCCACTGGATGTAGAGGAGCTCAGGAATTAAAAGATAGTTTTGTGACTAGATTGCACAACCCTTCAACAAGGGATCTCTACGTATATAACAGCGGTGTGTCTGGGGCCAGCACTTATGTTTGTTTTATCCCTCAGTCAGGCGCTTTTGAAGTAGCTGCTTTTGACAGGTGTGCTGAAGGTCTTCCAGAAGATGTTGGAGATATTGCGGAAGCTTTTATTTGCGCTGGAGAATACCCCGCAGGCACCAACCCAAGAACCTCTGTAGGTTTGGCAAGCGATGTTCCCATGTCCTGTCTCCCATAACAGTGGTTAGTTAAGCATGAAAAACCCCGGATTCAATCTCCGGGGTTTTTGGTTGTCAGGCTATATTTTTGCTCAAAGCCGCCTCCCCAATTTTAGTTTTACATCTGTTACACTAGATACATGCTTCAGCTACTGTCCTCAACGATTGAAATTATCATCACGACCTCTCCCCTTCTCTACTTCACTCTTTTTATCTTTGGTCTAATTTTTGGAAGTTTTTTTAAAGTTGTGGTTGATCGTTCCGCTCAAATCTATGAACTTGAGCAAGAGTCACTCTCCTTGAAAGACAAAATCCATGAGCAGCTCGGTCTGCTCTACAAGAAAATCTTCTCCAAAAAAACAGAGTCTCTATCTGAAAGTTGGCATCAGGGTCGCTCCCGCTGTGATCATTGTGATAAGCAGTTAGCTTGGTATGACAACATTCCCCTTCTCTCTTTTGTGTTGCTGCGAGGCAAATGCAGATACTGTCAGCAGAAAATTGATTTCTCATATCCTTTGAATGAGTTTCTTTGTGCTTTGATCTTTGTTTTTGCAGGCTTTATTGTTCTTGAAAAGAGTTTTGTTTCCTTTTTTCCGATCTCAGTGGCGCTGCTTTTTGCTTTGTTTACTCTTTCAACTCTCTGGCTAATTTTTCTTTTTGATTGGAAGTATATGATTATTCCTGATGAGTTGGTGTTAATTTTGTCAGGTTTGGGTGTCATTAAACTGATAGTCTCAGCAGTTACCCAAAATAATTTTATTTGGGTGGATTTAATAGTTGCTTTATCTTTATTTGTTGTTTTTTTAATTTTGCGATATGTGCCCTTACTAATACTCAAAAAAGAAGGGATGGGTTGGGGTGACATCAAGTTGATTGTGCCTCTGGGGCTAGTACTGGGGTATCAGCGGTCACTGATCGGGGTTTTTTGCGCCTTTATTATTGGCGGGGTTTGGGGCATAATTTTATTAATATCACGCAAGGCAAAACGGGGACAGATGGTTTCATTTGGACCTTTATTAGTGCTAGGGGCGCTAATAGCTTTGGGTTGGGGATTAGAACTATGGCAGTTTTATTGGCGGTTATTATAGATATAAGCAATTGGTCGATTGAGGAATTATTATCACAGAAGGAGTAGTCACCAATCACATCTGATATGCGAATTCTAAAAGCTTTTGTAACCTCTCTTTTAATTATTATTGTTGTCGGTGGAGGTTTTCTGTTGATTTTCAGAGAAGTGGTACTGTACATGACCACTTATCAAGTCAAACAGAGTCTGATTCAAGTTAGAGATTTAGATAAAAGACAAGCTTATTCAACCGAATGTTTAAGCAAAGGTAGTGACCGTGATCAGAACGGGAGGGTTCATCACACGCAGCTGCGGTTTATTGATGAGAACAGTTATGTTCTTGAAGCTATCTGCAATCAAATGGATCATGCTCCTGTAGAAATCTTAACCGAAACATTGCCGCCATTCGCTCAAAGACAGCTGGGTAAGTCAGGTTGGCGATGGGATGAAGAGTCTGGCATTAACTTTGTAGTTCTTAATCGGGTTGGTTCTGTTTCGATTATTGATCGTGAGATTGTTACGTCGCGTCAAGCTGCAGTAATTGATGGTTCCTTGGGTCCTCCAGGTGCCTGTGTTTCTTATGGGTATCAGTGTTGTGATGTTAATATGCAGATGGGCAGAGGTGAGCTTGTAAGCTCTGCTTTGGACTGTCCCAAAGGTTGTTATCAAAATTGTGAAGACAGACCTTTAATTTTAAGTTTTAACACTCAACCTTATTACAATAAAATTACTCGTACACTGCAGCTAACTAAACAGCAGCCGGTAACCTTCTCCTTTGTGGTTTCTCCAAATCAAGACATTGTTTTTATCGGTTTTGAAGACAGTGATGATCCAGTACAGAAGGTGTTGTCGGCGATTGAAGTTATTTTTGGCAGGCAAGAAGAAGAGGAGCTTGTGGAAGTCACGATTGATTTTGGAGACGGTCAAACCGAGTCTTTCACCGGTTTGCGAGGACAAGTGGAGCATAGATATGATTGTGCTGGCGGAAGTTGTACATATGATGCCACAATTAGAGTGGTTAAAGAGGGAGGGATCGAGTCTTACTCTGGTCCTCAAAATGTAATTCAAATTCAAGTTAATTAATTATCTAATTTATGGATATGAAAAGAAAAACTCATAATATCTCGAAAAAAAGAGGTTTCACTTTGTTGGAGCTCTTGGTGGTAATCTCGATTATAGGAATTTTATTAGCTCTGGGAGTGGTAGCCTTTACAACGGCCCAGCGCAAAAGCCGAGATGCCAAAAGAAGAGCCGATATCAAGTCTATGCAGGATGGTTTTGAGCAGTATTATGCTGGCAATAATGGATATGGGACTTGTGCTGCAATGCAAACCTCCGACAATTTTCCCGGAGGTCCCCCTGTTGATCCGAAAGATGCTGCCCCCTATGTTTATAACTGCACTGCGCCTCATAGCTCTTTTGACTATTGTATCTGCGCCCGTCTTGAGGCAGGTGGTGGGAATGCTACTGGCAACGATTGTGCTGGTTATGGGAGCACGTCTGATGGAGATTTTTACTGTCTTACTAACTTACAATAAACATATGACCCTAAATATGAAAAAAACACTTTCGTCTAAATCAGGTTTTACCATGATTGAGCTGCTAGTGGTTGCAACAATCATTATTTTGTTGACTACCATTGGTCTTGTTAGTTATCGCCAAGCCTCAATCAGTAGTCGAAATGGCAAGCGCAAGGCTGACTTAGAAACGGTGAGGCAAGCGTTGGTGATGTATCGCTCAGAGCAAGGAAGCTACCCTACGACAAATGATTTTGATGTAATGATTGGTATTTTAAAGGCAGAGGGTTTCCTGAGCGATGACTCTACAGTATTTACTGACCCAGGACAAAACACCTATTTGTATTCTGGTGGTGGAACGAGCTTTACTCTCACTGCGACTTTAGAGCCAAGTGGTACCTATGAACTTAAAAACCCATAAATGAATAAATCAGGCTTCACCTTAATTGAGCTGTTAGTGGCAGTAGGTATTCTTTTGCTATTGGTGGGTTTAGGTTTGGCTAATTATATCTCTTTTAATGACCGTCAGGCTTTAATTCAAGGAGCAGAACAGGTACGCGAAGCTATGGCTGATGCCCAGAATTCAGCCAGGAGTGGTAAGTTAAGAGGTTGTGGTCAGTTGCAGTCTTATCAAGTTACTTTTGGCAATTCTGTTACAATTCAGTCGGTATGCGCTCCGGGTGGTGGTACTTCTGAATCGGCTAGAAGTTTTGCTCTTCCTTCAGGAGTGATGGCGAGTGGTAGCACTCTTTACATTGCTCCTTTGCGGGGTTTGGTTTTTGACAATCAAACCCTAATCGATGGTGCTTCTTTTCATGACATTACTTTGGAAAATAGTTATGGGTCGGTTGTTGTCACTGTGACTCGAAGCGGTGCAGTGACTATGAGTGAAATAACTAAAAATTAATGGATTATGATTAAGCTCTCCTCTCCTCTATCGAAACAACTAAGCAGATCTGGTTTTACTCTGTTGGAAGTTTTAGTATCAGGGGCGGTTCTTTCAACTGTTTTGATCAAGCCAGAAATAGGGCTGTGGCGAGCGAGTTAGCACAAGAGGGTGCGGACTTCTTTAGGCAGGAAAGAAATATCTTGGGATGGAATGGGTTATACAGCGTGTTGACTGATAATAATACTTACTGTCTCACTAATTTGAATGAATTTTCTACAGATGTTGAGAATCATGTTTTTGATAATTTGAGTGGACTTTGCTCTGGTTATAATATTTCCGTTGAACAAACCAATTTCAAAAGAGAGGCTGTGGTGACCAAAAGCAGTAGTAAAGATGAAATTGAGGTGGAGGTAACTGTTTCTTGGCTAAATGATAACAACGAGGTGATTAGTAGTCTTACAAGATTAAGGCTTAAACCTTTGTAGAAGGATGCGTAATAATCAGTTCCTGAGAGTGATGCTGGTGCTGAAATCCTGACTAATGGGATCACCTGACAAACCTCCTGGATTAGGATTTACTAGAGTGAAACTTACTTTTATATACTGAGAAGGATCACCCTCATAGCAGTCCGCTGAAAAATCATCCACCCTCAAATGATCTGGGGTGAGATCAACTTGTGTACCAGTGTTCAAGATGAGAATCCCATCATCTTCGATAAATGATCCAGCGTGATTGTTGAGATCAACGTAATTAATTTCATCTCGACCCAAACTACAAGAATCAATCCTTTTAGCCTCTCTTAAAACTTGAGTAATCTGCTTGAGAGCATTATTACCAGCATTTTTTATTTCTTGTCTTTGAGAGATTTTCCCCTGATTGAAGAGAAAAGTCATGAATAGACTGACGGTGGCCAACATAATGATAGCTGTCAAGCCAGTGATGACTAGAACCTCGATAAGAGTAAATCCGAATATTTGTTTCAGGGAATTATTTTTCATAGATGCTTAAAATATAGCTTTATACAGCATTCTTTACTCAAACTTTAATATCTTCGGATTCACTTCTCTCCATTCATGAAGAAAGTGTTTCATGGTTCTGGGAGTGTTGACCAAGAAATCAGGTCGATAGATAAATGTTTCTGTTGGATTGTAGTTGTGCCAAGCTTTACCAATGGCGCCATCATCAAAACTTCTGGGTAAACTAACTGCGTTCCAGCCTACGAAGGTACCGGCACCGATAAACTTTCTATCAGATACGCTAGCATTATTATTACTTTCAATGGTGATTGTTCCATCTGCCAAGAAGATACCTTCAACATGGGTGTTATCAGTAGTTGGTGGTGCAAATCTAATAGGAAAAGTACTCGGAGTAGGAAAACCTACACTGTCGGCGATAGTGATGTCTCCACTAACAATAAAGGCTAGATATCCACCTGTCTCAACAGAGGTGATTTTATTACCACCATCCGTACTGTTGTCAGATATAGTGAGATCACCATCAACAAAGACGATTACTTTCTGACCAGCCTCAACATACCATTGGTTACTCTCATCAATCTCTAGAGCACCACTTCTATAGAAAATGTGAAGATTATCTTCTAAATCAGCATCTCTGGAAGTGAGATCAGGCATATTGTTTGACACAGGTATGGTATTGTCAGTAAATTGAAAACCAAATCTGTTGAAAAAGTATCTGTATCGATACTCTTTGGGGAAGGCATCGGCCCCTAGTGCACGAGCACCTCTTGATTGTGTGCGATGTGTTGGATCAAGAGGATGATGAATATATACCATACTTTCTGGAGAATGAGTACTGATGGAACCTGAATCAACTAGAGGAAAACCAGGTGAGTTATCAATACCTGAATTCCATGGTGACCAAGTAATTAAAGCAGGCCAGCATCCATTGCTTGCAATACATGGGCCATTGATACTGGCATCATGAGGAACTGGTGATCTAATTCCACTGTTGCTAATGATCTGTCCTCCCACACTCTGAAACCAGGCATCGTTGTTAATATCAACATCGGTGAGGTAGAAGTTGATGGGGTCAACCGATCCATCAGACGGAACATCTGAGTAGTAACATCCATTTCCATTGTCGTCAGCACAAGCACAGGTGTAGTTAACTCCATCGGTATCGGTGAAGATAGAGTTACCTCCCGCTGATCTGAGAGTTGCTTCTAGATGGTCTACTGTACAGCTGGAAAGATCGTATGAAGTACCTGATTCGCCAGTAATAGAGACTGTGCTATCGGTTGTTTCTGAACCGGAATCTTCAACAAAATAAATTTCTGCATTGGCTATAGTTACTTCGTTAAGAGTATCTCCCACGTGTGTACAGTAATCCCCTCTCCCTAATCCCATTCCTGTTGAGATGCTATTTGGATCACTAAGGAATCTGAAGTTGAGGGTGGGAGGAGAAACCAGTTGTAAATCTCCAAGTCTTTGGAAGTAATGATTAATCGTGCCGCCACTGGTTGTGACGTGGAGCAGGTTAGTGGGTCTTTGATCTTGGGCTTCTTTCCAATCGGTAACCTTGCCAGTTAAGAAATAGCTATTTGGCGGAAGTGATTGGTAAAAATTGACACTCCAATCTGCAGACCAGCTGCTGTTTGATGATAGAGAGAAGTATGTGTCTTCAGCCATCAATGTGGCGACATTGTTATTGCTGCCGTCAGTGACAGTGATATTATTGGAAGGGTGCCAGCGGTTGGTGCTTGAATCAAAGATCAAATCGGTCGCTGCTTGATGACCACTTGGGGCATGACGTAACACAATTTTATTGGCATTTCCTCCTTGCCTATTGAATATTAATCTGATAGGCCACTCTAATGCATTGTAAGCTGCACCAGGAATTCCAGTTTGATGTTCGATATTGAACTCGATAGCACGTATGTCTGAGAAGATACCTGGAGTATCGCCTTCCTCAATAAGTAGGCCGTCAAAATA
>LDZT01008380.1_pt1 | contig 12980 bp, 10 predicted proteins | sample 615521 | NCBI WGS metagenome assembly LDZT01 (sample SAMN03408292, study PRJNA278302) | terrestrial metagenome | isolation source: oil reservoir sample SB1 | place: USA: Alaska, North Slope, Schrader Bluff formation | collected 2011-09
AAGACCTATCTTATTTATTGCAGAACAGGAGGACGCAGTGGTAATACATTAAATATTATGCAAGAACTTGATTTTAGGGTTGCTTATAATATATTGGGTGGAATTACTAAGTGGGAATCAGCAGGATTACCGACTACAGGTAGATATTAATAAGAACAGATATCAAAGAGATTAATCAATAAATATAAAAGTTAGATATTAATTCTGGGATTTTCAAATAGAAGAATTCCCCTTGAAAATCTAGTATTTTTTTATAAGTTGGTAAGAAAGTTTTTGTTTACTAACTTAAATAGTATTAACAAAATATAAGCGAAATAGTAAGAGTAAGAGTGGTAAGTAAGGAGGTGGTTATTTGCAAACCTTAATAAAAGCCATCATTAGTGTAATTATTATTTTAATAGCTACTGAAATAGGCAAAAGAATTCCCTCTGCTGCCGGATTGATAGGTGTTATGCCACTTACCGGGGCACTGGTATTAGTTTGGATATATCTGGAAAATGGTGGTAATCCAAAAATCATACAAGATTTTACTAAAGGAGCTCTTTGGGGAATTTTGCCCAGTATTCTTTTCTTTTTAGTTGCTTTGTATTGTTTTAAAAGAAACCTTACCCTTCCTGTTGTCCTTATTTGTAGTTTTATTTCTTGGTTTGGTGGTGCAATTATTCATCAATGGCTGCTTAGATAATAAAATTTTTTTAACTTTGTATTTTCTTCTTTCATTATTTTCTCTAAATTGTCCTTTTTTGTAATATAATATATCTCAGAATAAATTTATTTTTGGAAGCAAAAAGTACCTGATTTTTTGACTCTAAATATCCAGCTATGGAGGAAATAAAAAATAAAACTATCTGGTTTTAAAAATCAGTATTTATTACTCTTTCTATATATATTGTCATTAATGTTGCTTTGCTTTTATTCTACAGGGTTTGCCCAACAGGAACGTAGTTTTCAAATTACTGCTTACCAGGCGCAAGTGCATATTCTGGAAGACGGAGATGTCCGGGTCAGCGAAATATTTACTTATGATTTTGATGGGAACTTTAATGGGATTATCCGCAGTATTGGCACCCAAGGCTCTGATGGGCTATCCTATTTTCGAGCTTCAGAATATTTTCCTCAGAAAAAGAGCTTAGAAATATCCCAAACTAGAGAAGGCGAAATGATTAACTACCGGATCTACGACCAATCCAGCAATGAAAGAAAATCATTCTTGCTGGAATATCAGCTCAAGAATGTAATTACCAAATATAATGATATAGCTGAATTTTATTGGAAATTCTTTGACCAGACCAATACCTCACCCATTGACCGAGTGCAAATTGAGATTATCTTTCCTAACCAAACTGTGTCAGCTGATGATTTGAGAGTCTTCGGTCATGGACCCTCACATGGACAGGTATCTATTGGAGATCAGGGGATTGTTTTATATGAAGTTGATAGTCTTTCGGGAGGTGAAATGGTAGAGACAAGAGTGCTCTTCCCTCCCTCCTTTGTTCCTGCTTCACGTAAAGTTATTACTCAGGATCAGTTTGATCAAATTATGCAGGAGGAATTAGCATGGGCAGGAAAATCTGAGAGGGAAAACATTTCTCTTCTTTTTGGTTTCTTACTTATTCCGGTTGTTATTATATTGAATATTATTATGGCTATCAGACTTTATTTTAAATATGACCGAGAACTTAAACCAGAGATACAACTTGATTATTATCGGGAGCTACCACAGGATATTACCCCGGCAGTTGTAAGCCAATTAATGAGTGTGCAGGGAGCAACTACCAAAGATATTATGGCCACCCTCATGGACCTGGTACGTAAGGGATACTTAAAAATAGAAGAGATACCAATGGGAAGAAAAAAAGATTATCGATTTAGTCTGCTAAATAAAGACACCAGTTCCCTGAAGGAGCACGAAGTGGGTTTAATGCAGTGGTTGATTCAGCTTATTGGTAATGGAGAATCGGTCACTTTGAAAGAAATAGAAAGATATTCCAAATCATCTATGACTCAGACTCCTTTTTTCAATCATTATAAACACTGGTTAAACAGTGTAAAGAAAGAATTTAAGAAGTTAAATTATCTTAACGAATCAAAACCTGCTCTTAAAATTGCCCTAAAGACAGTTTTTTGGGAAATTATTACAGTAATAATAATGATGGTTATCTCATTTTTATTTCAGATACCCTGGTATGTCTTAATTCCTTTATTATTTGCCGTGGTTATTACCGGAGTAGGGTTGATTGTATATGGAGCATTGATCAGAAAAAAGACCCAGGTCGGTGTTAATGAATATCATAAATGGTCGGCTTTTAAGCGATTTTTATTACACTTCAGTAATATGAAGGATTATTACCTACCGTCAATTGTGGTCTGGGAGCATTATCTGGTCTATGCTATATCTCTGGGCATTGCTGATAAGGTTATTGCGAACTTACGACCGGTACTGGCTGCACAAAATATCAATATAAATAATTCTGCCATCCTATATCATATGACCAACCGAAATGGTCAAATAAATGCAGCGGCTTTTCATTCCTTTGACAGAGCCTTCCATAACGCCTTTGTCCGGGTTAGTCCCTCTACTGGTTCTGGTGGTGGATTCTCCTCTGGCGGAAGAGGAGGTGGTGGCGGTGGCGGAGGAGGTGGAGCCGGCGCCTTCTAATGGTAAAGTATTAATAGAAAATCTAAAATGATTTTTTTAGATAAAATAGTTCTACATTATAAAACATTATAAAATTACAGAATATATATAAATGATATATTAAAGAAAAGGAGTAATTACATGAACTTTATTCTGATTTTTTTAATTCTCATTTCCTTGTGGGCTGCAGTGACTTATAATAGTTTTATTACCTTAAGGGGAAGGGTTGATAATGCCTGGGCTCAGATCGATGTTCAATTAAAGAGAAGATTTGACCTGATACCTAATCTAGTAAATACAGTTAAAGGATATGCTCAACATGAAAAAGAAACCCTGGAAAAAGTAACTGAATCTCGTACTAAATACCTGGCGGCCAAAACACCTGATGAAAAATTGCAAGCCAACTCTGAGTTGGCTGGAGCCTTAGGACGATTGTTTGCTGTAGCGGAAAGCTATCCTGATTTAAAAGCCAATGCCAGTTTTCTGGATCTGCAAAACCAACTTAAGGAAACAGAAGACAAAATTGGCTTTTCCCGGCAATTTTACAATGATACCGCTATGAAATACAATGTTAGTATCGTCAAAGTGCCGGCATCAATTATTGCCAATCTCTTTGGATTTAAAAGTCGTCCTTACTTCGAGGCAGAGGGAGAAAGCAGGGAGAGTGTAGAGGTTAAATTTTAATAATATATCTAAAACCCAGGGTCACATTAATAAAAGGGGGTGATTAAAAGAAATAATTTGTTTTGAGTAAGATTTTATGTATAATATACAATAAATAATATTTTTAAAATATTTTAAGGAGAATAATTTAAATGAAAAAAATATTAATAGCTTTTCTGTTTTTTACTATGCTTTCCAGTATTGCTTTAGCGGAGGCTCCATTTCATATCGGAGTGATGACCGGAACTGTTTCACAGGCCGAAGATACACTCCGTGGTGCAGAGCGGTTAATCCAGGAATATGGGAACATTACGGACGGTGGTATGATTAGTCATTTAACCTACCCGGATAATTTTATGACCGAAATGGAAACAACCATTAGCCAGATTACCAGTTGGGCAGATGACCCAAAAATGAAGGCTATTGTTGTAAACCAGGCAATTCCCGGAACTGTTGAAGGTTTTAGAAGAGTTCGTGAGCTGAGACCAGACATTCTTCTGTTTGCGGGATTTCCAGCAGAAGACCCCTTAATGATTACCGAAGTTGCTGATTTAAGCGCATTTAATGATTTGATGTCCATGGGTTATTTACATGTTTTAGCAGCCCAAAAATTAGGTGCAGAAAATCTTGTGTTCATTACCTTCCCAAGACATATGAGTTACGATATTCTTTCCAGAAATAAGGATGTTCAGAAAGAAGCATGTAAAGACCTTGGCGTAAATTTTATTGAGGTAAGTGCCCCCGATCCCATCAGTGATGTGGGAGTTGCCGGTGCTCAGCAGTTTATGCTGGCAAAAGTTCCAGAATGGATAAAAGAATATGGCAAAAATACTGCTTTTTACACCACAGCAGATGCACATCAAGAACCTCTTATAAAGCAAATTGCGCAGCTCGGGGGTGTTTATATGCAAGTTTGGTCTCCGATAATTGGTTATCCGGGCGCTTTTGGAATTGAATTTGAAGAATCAGAGAAGGGTGACTGGGCAAAAATCCTTAGTAAGATCGAAGCTGCTGTAATCAAAGCTGGTGGTGCCGGACGTATGGGTTCAGTTGCGTGTTCTCTTGATTACCTTTTGTCTTGCGGTTTTGGAGAACATGCCAAAAGAGTTATCGAGGGTAAATCAGAATTATTGAATAAAAATGATATTCTGGATGCGTTTGGTAAATATACACCAGGTACAGCCTGGAATAGCAGTTATTATATATATTCTGATGATGTAGTTCTAAAAAATTACTTGCTGGTCTACCAGGACGAGTATATCTTTGGAAAAGGTTACTTAAATCTTACCTCCGAAGTAGTGCCTGAAAAATATTTTGATAAAAATATTGGGAAAAATTAGTTTATATATAATAGTCTAATAATGATAATATTTTCTAAGGGTAAGGCGGGGAAAGGGAACCCCCCTTACCTCTCCTTTTTTATTATTACGATAAAAGGTAAACAATAGAATTGAAAGACAATTATTCATTAAAAATGGAGCATATTAGCAAGAACTTTTATGGCAATATGGTATTGAAAGATGTTAATATTTCAGTAAAGCCCGGTGAGATTGTTGGTTTAGTTGGAGAAAATGGAGCTGGAAAATCTACTTTAATGAATATTCTCTTTGGAGATCCTATTATCCAGGAAACTGGGGGGTTTGAAGGAAAGATAATCTTTGAGGGTAAGGAAGTAAATTTTACTTCACCCTTTGAGGCAATTAATGCGGGAATAGGTATGGTTCATCAGGAATTTAATTTAATCCCCGAATTCACAGCTACGGAGAATATTTTGTTAAATAGAGAACCCACAAAAAATAGTTTTCTTTCTAAATTTTTGGGAAATAAACTTAATGTGCTTGACAGAGAGGAAATGAAGAAAAATGTCATAGAAACGATAAAAAACTTGGAAGTCAATCTTGATCCTGAAATGATGGTTAAGGAAATGCCAGTAGGCTATAAGCAGTTTGTAGAGATTGCCCGGGAAATTAACCGAAAACCATTAAAGTTATTAGTGTTAGACGAACCCACAGCAGTATTGACAGAATCTGAAGCTAAAATAGTGCTAAAGGTAATAAAAAAGCTTGCCAGTACTGGTGTTTCTGTAATATTTATTTCCCATAGACTACCGGAAATATTAGATTGCTGTGACAAAATAATAGTGCTCAAGGACGGTTCCCTTCAGAAGGAATTAAATCCCTCGGAGACTAATCCAAGAGAAATATCAGCAATTATGGTTGGCGGTGAGCTTACAAAAGATACCTGGAAATCTGGAGAAACGAAGAAATTGAGAGAAACCATTTTAGAGGTCAATGATTTATGGGTAGACATACCCGGCGAACAGGTTAACGGAGTCTCATTCAAAGTACGAAAGGGAGAAATATTTGGTATCGGAGGCCTTACCGGTCAGGGGAAATTAGGTATCGCAAGTGGTATTATGGGGCTTTATCCGGTAGAGGGAGAGGTAAAGTATAAGGGTAAGGCAATTCAGCTAAATAATCCTAAATATGCATTGGAACAAGGGATGGCTTTTGTATCGGAAGATCGGCGTGGGCCTGAATTACTTCTTGACGAACCTATCTTTAGAAATATCGCTTTTCTTACTATGCAAATTAAGGATGAATTCCTTAAAATTTTTTTAGGTGGACTTATTAAATGGTGTGATGATAAAGCTATGATTAAAGTTTCTAGAGAATATATCGATTCGCTGCAAATTAAGTGTGTTAGTGAAAAACAGCTTGCCCGCGAGCTTTCCGGGGGAAATCAACAAAAGGTTTGTCTGGCTAAAGTATTTGCCTTGAAGCCAGAACTACTATTTGTTTCGGAACCTACCAGAGGTATTGATGTAGGAGCAAAAAAGCTGGTTTTGGATACTCTGCATCAATATAATAAGAAGTATGGTATTACGATTATTGTAGTCTCTTCGGAATTAGAAGAACTCAGGTCAATCTGTGACCGGATAGCTATTGTCGATGAAGGAAGGATTGCTGGAGTATTACCTTCTACCGCAAAAAGCGTAGAATTTGGTTTACTTATGTTAGGGGGAAAAATCGAAACAGGAGAAGGCTATCAAAATGATAGAGAAGATTAAAAGCTTAATTGAAAGTTTTGGTTTACCACGAATTATAATCTTCCTTTTTTTAGCTTCGCTTTTTATTGTAGCCCCCTTTGTTGGGGTTCCTATCGATAGCTCAATTAATGATATAATTGTCAGATTTGGTATGAATGGAATATTAGTCCTGTCTTTGGTTCCTATGGTTAAATCAGGTTGTGGTTTAAATTTCGGCTTGCAGGTAGGCGTTATTGCGGGGATGTTAGGTGCGGTTATAAGTGTAGAAAGACAGATGACAGGTTTTACTGGATTTTTTACAGCGATAGGAATTGCAATATTTTTTGCCGTTATTTTAGGGTTTTTATATGGAGCTCTCCTTAATAAGATCAAAGGAGAGGAGATGGTTGTTGCCACCTATGTGGGTTTATCTGTAGTTTCTTTTATGTGCATTATGTGGCTGGTGCTTCCTTTTAAGAGTCCGAATATGATCTGGGCCTATGGAGGATCAGGGCTTAGAACATCTATCAGTCTCGAAGGATATTGGTTACATATTTTAACCGATTTTTTGCAGATTAATATTGCAAATTATATAGTTATTCCTTCGGGCACTATCTTATTTTTTATTTTGTTGACCTTTTTGGTCTGGGCATTTTTTAGAACAAAAACAGGAGCAGCTATGTCGGTAGTTGGTTCTAATCCTGAATATGCTAAATCCTGTGGTATAAATGTTGATCAAATGCGAATTATTTCAGTAATATTATCTACGGTTATTGCGGCTATTGGAATTATTGTTTATGAAGAGAGCTTTGGTTTTATCCAATTATATCAAACACCCCTCTATTTATCCTTTCCAGCAATTGCGGCCTTACTTCTCGGGGGTGCTTCTGTGAATAAAGCAACTATTAAGAACGTAATCATCGGAATATTTCTTTTTCAGGGCATTTTAGTTATGACTCCCTCAGTCGTTAATAATATTGTTAAGTCTGATATGTCAGAATCAATTAGAATAGTGGTTTCTAATGGTATGATCGTCTATGCATTAACCAGGAAACAATGAGGGTAAGGTTATGAAAAAACAGAACCTAGCCAAGACGGCAAATCGAGGCGCTCAATTTTTAATAAATTATGCTGTGCCTATTATATTTACCATTTTGGTTGCTTTTGCTATTCCTTTATCCGGAGTTTCGGGTAAATTTCTTATTCGGGAACTGATAGCGAGACTTTCCAGAAATACCTTTATCATTCTTTCACTTCTTATTCCAGTGATGGCCGGGATGGGGATGAATTTTAGTATAGTTCTAGGGGCTATGGCGGGGCAGATAGGCTTAATTTTTATCACCGATTGGGAAATTAATGGAATTTCCGGCCTGTTATTGGCTATGTTGATTTCAACACCATTGGCTATTTTACTGGGTTATTTTGGAGGAATAGTGCTCAATCGTGCTAAGGGAAGGGAAATGGTAACCGGATTTATGCTTGGCTTTTTTATGAATGGTATTTATCAGCTGGTAGTACTTTATGCAATGGGTAATATTATTCCCATTTCCAATCCCCGTATTCTATTACCGAGGGAATATGGTATTAGAAATGCAATAAGTTTAGCAGGAATTAGAAGAGTAATGGATAATTTAATTCCAGTAAAGATTGGTGATATGCCCTTACCCATTGCCACTTTTTTAGTTATTGCACTACTTTGTGTTTTGATTAACTGGTTTATGAAAACAAAGCTTGGCCAGGAAATCCGGGCAGTGGGACAGGATAATGATGTGACGAGAGTTTTAGGGATTAATGTTGAAAAAACCCGTATCTTATCCATTGTTATTTCAACTGTATTAGCCTGTTATGGCCAAATTATATTTTTACAAAATATTGGTACTATGAATACTTATAATAGTCATGACCAGGTCGGGGTATTTGCTATTGCTGCCCTATTAGTGGGTGGTGCATCAGCGAGCAAAGCTACTATTCCTAATGTATTTGTGGGGGTCATTCTATTTCATACTATGTTTATAGTAGCACCTCTGGCAGGAAAGGCACTTGTAGGTCAGGCGCAACTGGGTGAATACTTTAGAGTTTTTGTCTCCTATGGAGTTATTGCTTTTTCCCTTGCCTTATATGCTTGGAGAAAAAGGGTGGAAAGAGAAAATGAGCGAAAGAAGGCTATTGCTTTAAAAAGAGGTATTTTTTTAAAATAAAGGAGGGAAATGAGTCAAATGAAAAAGTACTATCAATCCGTTTTAGAAGCCATTGGTAACACGCCAATGATAAGGTTAAATTATTTCAGCAAAGAAAATGGCCCCCATATTTTTGGTAAATTAGAAGCACTGAATCCAGGAGGTAGTATTAAGAGTAGAACTGCCTACTGGATGATAAAAAGGGCTATGGATAGAGGTTTAATTAACCAAGAAACCACTTTAGTAGAAGCCACCAGTGGAAATCAAGGCATAGGAATAAGTATGGTTGGAGCAGCCTTAGGTCTGTCGGTAATAATTGTGATGCCTGAAAATATGAGTATAGAAAGACAAAAAATGATGAAAGCCTATGGAGCCAAAGTGATTTTAACCCCAGCTGGTCATGATATTGGGGAAGCAATTGCTAATGCTCTTAAAAAGGCTAAGAGCTTAGTTGAATCTGATAATAAAATGTTTTTCCTCAATCAATTCGGAAATCCAGATAACTCTGAGGCCCATCATAAATTTACTGCCCGGGAGATTATAGAGCAGATTGATGGCCAGATTGATGCCTTTGTTAGTGGCATTGGCACAGGTGGCACCATCACTGGAGTTGGAGAAGTATTAAAATCTAAGTTTTCTAAATGTCTGGTTGTTGCTGCAGAACCTGAAAATGCCTCTATCTTACTTAAGAAGGGGAAGGAAATAAAGCATCATATTCAACAAGGAATCGGTGATGGTATTCTTCCCGATATTTTAAATGTAGAGATTATTGATAAAATAGTGCTTGTCAGCGATGAAGAAGCCTTAACTACCGCTCGCCTTCTGGCTCAGAAAGAAGGATTGTTTGTAGGTATTTCTTCTGGAACAAATGTTTTTGTTGCCCATAAAATAGCTCAAGAACTTGGTGAAGAAAAGAATATAGTAACATTACTCCCAGATAATGGTGAAAGATATCTAAGTACAGAGTTAGTAGATATGGATAGGTGAAGGTTACTTCTAAAGTTATTTTGTGGTTTTACACCTTCAAAAAAACCAATTATTACTACGTTAAAAGTTAAAAAATAATTATTTCTTTAATAAAGAGGAGAGACTGGGAAAAATGAAAATTAATACTTATAGTGCTCAAGTAAGATGGTTAGAAGGTACTAAAATAGAAACAAAAATAAGAGATTTTAAAGTGAAAATGGATGAACCTTTAGAGCTAAAAGGTACTAATACTGCTCCTAACCCGGTAGAGCTATTATTAGCTGCTTTAGGTGGTTGTATGCTTATGAACTACCACATCTATGCTAAGAATTTTGGAGTAGATATAGATGATTTGACAATGTATTTAGAAGGAGATATGGTTCCTGGAGGTTGGATCGATGAACAAGGTAAAGAAAGAAGAGGATTTAAACAGATTAGATACGAAGTAAAAATAAAAACAGAAGCTTCCGAAGAAAAAATTCATCAGCTTCATGAATTAGTAGAAAAAAGATGTTCAGTAAGTGATGCTTTATGTAATGAAACAAAAATAGAAAGTAAAGTTAAGATCATATAAAACTATATAGTCAGACTAAAACATTAATTCAGGGGTTCTCAAGGGGAAGGATTCCCCTTGAATATCTTGTTTGCAAAACAAGATAGATTTTCTTTATTAAGGTATTTTCTTTTTTGAAGGGTTTAAGGGGATACCCCCCCTGAATATCGTAATTACCCCGCAATTTCGATATTACTAAAAATCTTTATTCTTAATTTAAAGATTATAATATGCTAGTACTATATCCCTCTCCCTTAGAAGGGAGAGGTAAGGTGAGGGTGATAATTATTACCTTAAAGTTAATTTCAGGGGTTCTCAAGGGGAAGGATTCCCCTTGAATATACTCTGTACTATACTAAAAATGAAGAGATGAAGAGCGGTGTATGATTTTTCAGACCAGGAAAAAGCAGAAGCAGAGACTTATACCAAGGCGATTTCTCTTTTCGAAGATTTTTAGGAGAATCTGTCCTTGTTTATTTGTTTTACTCATTTTTATATTTTTATTACCTTCATTACCTTCATTTATTGCTTACGGTGAGACCAAACCGAAGTTTCTTATTATTCACCTTGATGCTCTGTCCTCTCCAAATTTTTTTCATTATATGGAAGAAGGCTATCTACCTAATATCAAAGCAACTTTTAAGGAAGGACATATTATTCCCTATGGCTTAAGTCTCTATCCGGGAGGAACAGAAACAATTATTCCCCGTTTACAGGAAGGGATAGATAATACTAAGGGAGGAGTGGGTTCAGGTGGCTATTATGATAGGGAAAAAGAAAAGACTTTTCCTCAATACAAACAATATTTAAAGCTTATTTCCCATATACCACGCCGAGCCAGAGCTAGCTTTATTTATGGCATCCCATGGTTTGATGTATTCATGTTTTTACCTATGACAAATATTCCAGAATTGCTGGAAACCTATGGAGTTATACAATTCTACTGGTTTACTACTGACCCCCTGGGCCATTTCTTTGGAGAAGATCTATACCTTTCCAGCTTTAAGAGATTCGATCGTTATTTTGGAGAATTGGTTTCTAGATTAGACTTAGAAGAGATTAATCTGATTATTTACTGTGACCATGGTATGTCTTTCGGTGAATTCGTTGATACCCCTCAAAGAAAAGAAATTAAAAGAATAGTAGGAAATAACTTGCGAGCTTACATTCATCCCAATATATATCTGAAAAATCCTGCTGAAAAGGATAAGATAGCTCAAGATATTGTTCTAAATAGTGAAATTGATTTTACCTTTTATAGACAAAATTCTAATGAAGTTATTGGCTATTCAACTCAGGGTAAAATGATTTTTGAAGGAAATAAAGAAGGGAAAATCAAATACATATTTGAAGGCAAGGATATCTTTGGTTACTATGCCGATGGTTACCAGGGAGAATGGTTGACTACTTCAGAATGGCTATCTCTAACTAAAGACAGTCACTTTCCTGCAGTTCCGCCTAATATTTATAATTTTCTATTGAATGAGAAGTCAGGAGATATAGTTATAGTTATTAATCCACCAAAGATACCTATTTTTAAACTACCATACCCTGCAAACCATGCCGGCCTTACCAAAACAGATTTATTGGTTCCTATCCTAATTAGAGGCAAGGATCTGGAACACCTTTATGATAGGGAGGAGATGTGGCTACATACCATCTTTACCAGTATACCTGCACTCAATTTTGATAATATCGAACCGGATAGAGAAAAAAACAGCTTTTCCTGCTGGGGAAGTGTTAATGAAGATTATTATTCCGGCTTTGAATTGTCCTTATCTCCTGCCTACCGCTGGAATATTGCTTTAAGTTATGATGCTGATAGTTATAAAGGATGGTTCGAATATGATGTGTATAGTTCTTATGTTATCAGGCTGTGGGCTGGGGCAGGATTAGAACATCAACTTGATAACTTTGAACCATTCCTTAATGCTCGCCTGCAGATGGACTTTGGGAAAATACAATTCAATTATGGTGGACAGGCTAATTTTAGTAATTGGAAAGATTGGCAGGAGAACAGGAAGGAAATTACCTACCAGATCAATGATCGCCTCTCTTTCAACTGGCATATTCCCAATCGCTTCGGTTTTACCCTCCACTGGTAATTTTGTCATGAGGATGGTTATCTTGACAATTTTTTTGAGGAACAAAAATTAGTAACCTTGGTAAATAGGGATGACATACTGCGTGGAAACTCATCTTTTACCTTGTCGCCTTAGGTATATAACTTTCAAAAGGTTTCTTTTTTTTATAAATTTTATTACCTCCTGCCTTAGTGTTTTGCTTAAAATGGAAAGTTTAATTGTATTAAATGCTAAAATCAGGTATAATTTTAAAGGTCTCCAATTAATAGATTTAAACACTGAAATTTCAATAAAGTTATATAAATTCCATCGAATATAATTCTATAATCATTTCTATATTTTTAAGTAGTAATATCATATAGAATATAGATGAGATGAAATTTCTATTTCTAAATCATTTGGCGGTTTACAATTATAATCAATGATACATTTAGATTTTAGGAAATGATAAAAATTTATTAGAAAGAAGGGGGGATGCTCATGATATAATAAGAAAGCTGATGTATTGATTCTTCCTAATATGGATAAAGAAATGGCTCTCATTATGAAACAGGCTCGTGAGCTGGGGATGGATGATATCGTATTTGTTGGCGGAGACGGTTATGCTGAGTTTATGTGGGAAATTGCTGGTAATGCCATGGAAAATTCCTACTGGATCAACCATGTAGCTCCAGAGGATCCGGCAATGACACCTTTCTTTGCCGCTTATAAAGAAAAGTGGAATGATGAGTGCAAGGAATTTGTAAATGGAATTCTAGCCTATGATGGTATATATCTAATGGTTGATGCTATCAGACGTGCTGGTTCTGAAGATCCTACTGCAATAGCTAATGCCCTTGCTGCTACTGAAGGGTTACAGCTTCATCATGCC
>LDZT01006177.1_pt1 | contig 12976 bp, 11 predicted proteins | sample 615521 | NCBI WGS metagenome assembly LDZT01 (sample SAMN03408292, study PRJNA278302) | terrestrial metagenome | isolation source: oil reservoir sample SB1 | place: USA: Alaska, North Slope, Schrader Bluff formation | collected 2011-09
CACTACTGACTGGTTAAAATTTCAGTGAAAAAGGGGCTACTTCCGCAAGGTTTCGCCCCGATGTTGTAAATTTGTTTTGCTAAAAAATGCAACATGGGCAAAGATACAACAAAGAATTTAGTCGGTCAGCCGGTTTTTAAACAGGTTATGAAAATTCTTCCGAGAGAACAATTTGACCTTGTAGTGAGGCAATGTGGCAGCGATCGCTATTACAAGTCATTTTTTTCGCGGGAACAACTGGTCACGATGCTGTTCGGGATATTTTCCCGCTGTGACTCGATGGGTGAAGTATGTGATGGGATGCGCGCTTTGGCAGGAAAGCTGAATTACCTTGGGATGGACAGTGCGCCGTCCAAAAGTACGGCAGGAGACGCTTTGCGCGACCGTGACAACGAAGTTTTCAAGCGGTATTATTTCGAGTTAATCAAGTATTTTGAGCCGCTTTTATCGGTCAGCCGAAAAGAAAAGATCAGCTTTGAGAAGTTTTATGCCTTCGATTCGACCACGATTACGCTGTTTTCTGACGTCATGAAAGGCGTTGGTCGTAACCCGAAAGGGGATGGAAAGAAAAAGGGTGGTCTGAAAGTACACATGCTGACCGATGTACACGCGGACACGGCAGTATTTGCTAAAATCAGCGAGGCAAAAATGCACGATAAGAAGTTTTTACAGCATTTGAACCCGTCAAAGGGCAGCATGTTGGTCTTCGATAAAGCCTACAACTATTACAGGCAGTTTTCAGAGTGGACAGATGAAGGGGTATATTTCGTGTGCCGGTTGAAAGATAACGCGAAGGCTGAAGTCCAGAAAACCCTTTTTGAAAAACCGCTTGGCAAAGATGAACATGGTGTGTACCGGGTTGAACATATTCACCTGAAGTATAAAAAGGATAACCAGGAAAAGACACTTTGCCTCAGATTGGTTTACTATCGGGACAAGCAGGGGCGAAAATACAAATTCATCACCAACAATTGGGATATAACGGCGGAAGAAGTCGCCTTGATTTACAAGTATCGATGGACGATAGAAAAAGCATTTTCCACTGTAGCGGCACTCATACGGATACACCTGATCAGCCATTTAGACCTGATGTGGATAGTAACCGAGGGCAGGCGTGCCTATACCAAGCGCAGGACAAGCCGCAACAAAAGTCCTGCAACCGTACAATTGTCCCTCTTTTGAGGGGGGGTAGGTTTTTTTAAAACGAAAAACTGATTTGTAAATTATTGAATATGAATAATATAAAAACAAAACCGGCAAATATTTAGTTTTTGTCGGTTGATAGTGAGTAATTGTAATAGGAAGTGGTCCAGGGGGTTATGTAGCCGGAATTCGTGCAGCTCAATTAGGGTTAAAAACAGCAGTAGTTGAAAAGGCAGAATTAGGAGGAGTATGCCTCAATTGGGGATGCATTCCCACGAAAGCACTTTTAAAGAGCGCACAGGTAATTAACTATCTTTCACATGCATCTGACTATGGGGTAAAAATAGAAGGCACTGTTAGGGGCGATTTTGAAGGCATGATAAAACGTTCGCGTGAAGTTGCATCCACAATGAGCAATGGCATACAATATCTTTTTAAGAAAAACAAAGTGGAGCATATCAAAGGTTTTGGCAAGATAAAGCCGGCGCATGAAGTTGAGGTTTCTTTCGAAGATGGGAGTGTAAAAAATTATAGTGCAAAACATATTATTATAGCAACGGGTGCTCGTTCGCGTGAGCTTCCAAATCTTCATCAGGATGGCAAACATATTATCGGTTATCGCGAAGCATTAACATTACCTAATCAGCCTCAATCCATGGTTATTGTGGGGTCAGGTGCAATAGGTTCGGAGTTTGCCTTTTTTTATAACTCCATCGGCACGAAGGTTACTCTGGTTGAGTTTATGCCCACTGTGGTACCCTTAGAGGATGAAGAAGTTTCTAAACAATTGGAACGCAATTTTAAAAAAGTAGGGATCAATGTGATGACCGAATCGACTGTTGAGAAAGTTGAAGTGAAGGATGATGATTGCATAGTGACCATAAAAACTAAAAAAGGCGAAGAAACACTCGATACTGACATCGTATTGTCAGCGGTAGGGATTACGCCTAATATTGAAGGAATCGGTTTAGAAGAAACCGGAATAAAAACAGAAAAGGGGAAAATTGTAGTGGATGAATTTTACCGTACCAATGTTGAAGGATATTATGCCATAGGAGACATCATTCCTACTCAGGCTTTAGCCCATGTAGCATCACACGAAGGCATCATTTGTGTAGAAAAGATTGCCGGCCATGAGCCAACGCCTTTAAATTACGGGAATATTCCAGCTTGTACATATACCCAGCCCGAGATAGCATCGTTAGGTATGACCGAAAAAGCTGCTCGTGAAGCCGGATACGATATTAAAGTAGGAAAATTTCCCTATTCTGCATCAGGCAAAGCAACCGCAGCTGGCAATCGCGATGGATTTGTAAAAGTAATAGTAGAAGCAAAATATGGGGAAATATTAGGCGTTCATATGATTGGCGATAATGTTACTGAAATGATTGCCGAAGCCGTTGTAGCCAGAAAACTCGAAAGTACTGGCAGAGAAATCATTGATAGTGTACATCCTCATCCCACCATGTCGGAAGCCTTTATGGAAGCTATGGCTGCAGCTTATGGAGAAGTTATTCATATTTAAGAGAACTCAATTTAATAAGCTCAGGACTGTGCTTTCGTATTACTCACTAAAAGAGATTGTTATTGGAGCGGTGTTTCATTATTCGAACTTTTTGTTTAAAGGATAATAATTTTCTAAAGATTGATTTATACGGGCATTTAGTAAATTTGTAAGCACCCAAATCAGATAAAAAATCATCATTCATGAAAACACTTATAGTTGCCCGACATGCAAAATCGTCATGGGAATTTCCTCAGCTTAATGACGAAGACAGGCCGTTGTTGAACAAAGGGAAAAAACGTACGCACAAGGTCATTCAGGCATTGCAAGACAAGGATTTTACCAAACCTCAGTTAATTATTTCAAGCCATGCAGTAAGGGCCTTCGAAACGGCACGCATGTTTGCTTCTTTCTTACATTATCCTGAAAATCAAATTCAAATCAGCCAAACAGTTTATTATGGGAATAAAGACCATATTACTGATCTTTTTTATTCGTTAGATGATGATATTGAATGTGTTATGATAGTAGGGCATAATCCCAACATTCTTGCTTTTGTCAATCAGTTCCTTACTGAGCCATTAGATAGCTTGCCTACTTCAGGTGTGGTTATATTGGAATTGCCCATTGACAAATGGACCCAACTATCAGAATCTAAGGCAATTAAAATGATGAAGATTTTTCCAAAAGAAACTGGTAAACAGCCAAATGCATAACTTTGCATGACTTTTAGCAAGGTAAAAAATCAAGAACCCATGAATATATCAGATAATTTTAAAGAAGATGATTTATTCATTAACCGTGAAATAAGCTGGTTGCAATTTAACGAAAGAGTTTTACAAGAGGCCTCCGACCCCACAACCCCTTTATTGGAAAGAATTAAATTCTTAGGAATATTTTCTAACAACAGAGATGAATTCTTTCGCGTCCGAGTAGCTACTATTCATCGAATGAACATGCTAATGCAAAAAAAAGAACTCGATTATAGAATCAATTTCGATCCCAAAAAATTATTGTCAGAAATATACAGTATAGTCGAAGACCAAGAAAAGAGGTTTACAGCTGTTTATCAAGACTTAACTCGGCAATTGAAAGAAAATGGAATCTTCATCGTTAACGAAGAGGAACTTACCAAAGAGCAAGGAGAATATGTAAGAAGTTTTTTTAACCAGCATATTCGGTCGTATGTTTTCCCCATTATGCTCAACAATGTAAAAGACCTGACTTTTCTAAAAGATCAGAATTTTTATCTGGCTGTTGTAATGGCTGATACGACTAAAAAGAACAAGACTCGTTTTGCTTTATTAAAAGTGCCTGTTCAGATAGTAGGCAGGTTTATTATCTTGGATCCACCGGAAAACAACAAAAATTCTCATTTTATCATTTTATTGGATGATGTAATACGATATTGTTTACCTGATATATTTTCTGTTTTTGGATATAATCATTTTGAGGCTTATACTGTGAAGTTTACTCGTGATGCAGAGCTTGATATTGATAATGATGTTTCTAAGAGTTTTATCGAGCGCATAGAGGAGAGTTTAAAACAGCGAGAGAAAGGCGTGCCGGTACGTTTTGTTTACGATGAAAAGATGCCATTAGTACTTTTAGATAAGCTAAAACAAAAAATGAGAATTAACGAGAAAGACACTTTAAGAGCTGGCAGTAGATATCATAATTTCAAAGATTTCATGGAATTCCCCAAAATCAATAATCCTGCCTTTTATTTCGAACCTTTCCCGCCTTTGGCTCATCCTCTGCTTCCTCCTAATCACAGCATTCTGGCCGTTATGCGACAACAAGACATTATGCTGCATTATCCTTATCATTCGTTTCAGTATTTGATTGATTTGTTGCGTGAAGCCTCTATCGATCCCCAAGTAAAGGAAATAAAAATGACCTTTTATCGAACTGCACGCGATAGTTCGGTCATCAATTCTTTGATTAATGCAGCCCGCAATGGCAAAAAAGTTACAGTTTTTCTGGAATTACAAGCAAGGTTTGAGGAAGAGACCAACATTTACTGGGTCAACCGACTGCAAGAAGAGGCTGTAGAAATCATTCCAACCATACCCGATTATAAAGTACATGCTAAACTTTTGGTTATTAAAAGAATAGAAGAAGATGGAAACGAATTGCTCTATTGCAATGTCAGCACAGGCAATTTTAATGAATCGACTGCTACGGTTTATGCTGATGACAGCCTTTTTACTACCGATCCTCGTATTACAAAAGACGTAGATAAAGTATTTACATTATTTAAAAGTAGATACATACCTCCCACTTTCGAAAATCTTTATGTGTCACCTTTTAACATTCGTAGCTTTATTATTCGGCAACTGAATAATGAGATAAGAAATGTAAAAGAAGGAAAGGAAGCTTGGGCAATTCTGAAGGTCAACAGCCTGGTTGATGAAGAAATAGCCAATAAAATATATGAAGCGGCTCAATCTGGAGTAAATATCAAGCTTTCGGTAAGAGGTATTTGTGTAATTAAACCCGGTATTCCAAATTTAAGCAATAATATCGAAGCTCTGAGCATTGTAGATCGTTTCCTGGAACATTCTCGTGTATTCATTTTCTGTAATAGCGGACGCAATAAGTTTTTCATCAGTTCGGCCGACTTAATGCCTCGTAACCTCGATCATCGTATAGAAGTGGTTTGCCCCATCTTCGATAAGGGAATACAAAAAGAATTAATGCAAATGCTTCAAATAGAGCTAAACGCAAATGTTAAAGCTCGCACTTTAGATTATGGACACATTAACGAATATCGTTCGGTGAATCCCACAAAAAAAATAAGATCTCAACACGAAAAATATTACATGTTTCGCAACATGCTCAAAATGAACAACACTGTAGAAGGTAACACAAAATCATAATGTGCTTATTCTTAATGATTTGAATAGGCATGGGTATACATTAAATTCTATCTTAGTGTATGCCAAGAATAATAAAAACATTACTACTTATGGTAAAGCCACAATAAGGAAGTTAATATAGGCTTCATGATATTTCTATCATACACTAAAATCTTATAAATGAAATTTGGTTTCTGAATCTTCATAAAGGATGGTCCTATCGTTTTCCGCACTTTTTTGCAACACCCTTATAAGTATTTGATTATCAATATTAATTTTGTGATTTTGGGTGTTGCAAATTTTTTATCATGTTTATCAGAAAAGTAAAAAATCGGTCTGGAATACTGTCTGTACAGGTGATACAGAAGTTTCGTCCTAGCTACGATGTTGTCAAAACTATCGGTTGCGCCACCACACAGCACAAAATTGAAAGGTTAGAGCAATTAGACAGGGAAGAGATAGAGCGTTTGAGTGGGAATCAGCTGAAGCTATTTGGCTACGAGAGTGATGAGATCATCGAGCAAACCTTTTCAATACTGGTCAATAGCAGTATTCGTAGCGTAGGACCTGGGTTGATTTTGGCAAGATCTACGATTATATTGGGTTTAATGCCATCGAGGAGGAGCTACACTGGCACTTGGTCATAGCACGGTTGGCTTTTCCCTTAAGCAAGCTGAAAACGGTAGATTACATGTATCGTTATCAAGGGAAAATCATTGAAGTGGATACGGTTTATCGTTTCTTAGACAAATTGAGCGACAAACTCAAGCCAACGGAATCGCATAGAAGCTCATATTTGCATTGCTTTTGCGACTTACTGCATACTCAAGGAGCTTGAAAGAGTCCTATTGAAAGAGAAATCGGCCCTATCGTTAAAAAGGGCCAGTGAATTTACACGAAACATATATCAAATCACCTATTCTTTACCCGAATCAAGATGATCAAAATCCAAACTTATCAAAATGGATGAGGAGCAGGCTAAGCTATACCGAATTGTTTGTAAAAATTTTTAGGATGTCGCAATGTAGAAAAGAGGTCGAAGTTTTACCTATAGTTGATAAATTGATATTTCATTACAAATTTAGAGCCAGGGGACAAGACTTCAGCATTTTCCCGTCTTTTTTCGGTCAAAAGTGAAAATTTCCAAGCAAAAGATGAGAAATTATTCGTTGATGAATTTTACGCCGGGAAGTTCTTTGCCTTCAATATATTCGAGCATAGCCCCGCCGCCTGTGGAAACATAGCTCACCTGATTGGCCAGTTGATATTTATTGATAGCAGCTACTGAATCGCCTCCACCCACCAAAGAGTATGCACCTTTAGTTGTAGCCTCAGCAATGCATTGTGCAACTGCCACTGTGCCCGTTTCGAAATTACTCATTTCGAAAACACCCATAGGACCATTCCAAAGCAAAGTCTTAGAATGAATAATCACGTCTTTGAAGAGTTCAATCGTTTTGGGGCCAATGTCAAGACCTATCCATCCGTCAGGAATTTCATCGGATTTGCAAATCTTACGGTTGGCTTCATTATCGAATTTATCGGCAATCACCACATCTACCGGGAGTAAGATGTTTATGCCCAACTGCTTTGCTTTTTCGAGCGTTTCTAAAGCAACAGGGATGAGTTCATCTTCGACGAGTGAATTTCCTACTTTGCCACCCTGGGCCTTAATGAAAGTATACATCATTCCTCCACCAATAATTAGGTTATCCACCCTTTGCATCAGATTACGAATGATCTCGATCTTTCCAGAGACCTTGGCACCTCCTAAAATTGCAGTAAACGGACGTTCGGCTTCTTCGAGAACCTTTTTCAGAGCGGCTAATTCATTGCCCATCACATAACCAAACATTTTGGCTTGTGGGAAGAATTTTGCAATAATTGCCGTGGAAGCATGCGCCCGATGTGCCGTACCAAAAGCATCGTTTACGTAAACATCGCCCAGCTTGGCTAATTTTCCAGCAAATTCCTCATCTCCTTTTTCTTCTTCCTTGTAAAAACGTAGATTCTCTAAAAGTAAAATTTCACCAGGTTTCAGTTCTGATGCCATTTTTAATGTATCTTGACCTATGCAGTCGGGAGCAAATTTCACTTCTACACCCGTTACTTTCCTCAAGTAAGGCAGCAAATGCCTGAGGCTGTATTTATCGGATGGACCATCTTTAGGCCTACCTAAATGCGACATCAAAATCACACAACCTCCGTCATTCAGAATTTTTCGAATCGTAGGTATAGTGGCATCAATTCGGGTAGTATCGGTAATCTGAAATTTATCATCCAGCGGAACATTAAAATCGACTCTAATAAGTGCCCGCTTATTCTTGAAATTAAAATCATCTATCGTCTTCATATATTCGTGCTTTATAATTTGACAGCAAAAATAATGTTTTTCAAGGTTGGGCTGTCAAGGCTCTGAGCAGAAATACCCATTCGAAGGCAAGTTCCCTGAGTGCATCATACCTGCCGGTTGCACCTCCATGGCCAGATTCCATGTTGGTTTTTAAAAGTATAATGTTATCGCCGGTATTGTTAGCTCTAAGCTTTGCCACCCATTTAGCAGGCTCGTGATAACGAACCTGAGAATCGTTTAGCCCAGCTGTTGCCAAAATAGGTGGATAATGAGCAGGTTTTATGTTATCGTATGGAGAATACGACAAAATATAGAAATAATCTTCATTTTTATTGGGATTCCCCCATTGTTCATATTCCTGAGTAGTCAAAGGTAAAGTTTTATCAAGCATGGTATTGATTACATCGACAAAGGGAACATCGGCTATGACTGCACCGAAGAACTCAGGCTGTAGGTTGAGCGCAGCAGCTACTAGAAGTCCCCCGGCACTTCCTCCCATGATGCCGATTTTTTTAGGTTGAGAATATTTGTTATCGACAAGAAACTGCGCACAGGCAATAAAATCGGTAAATGAATTCTTTTTTTTCATTAATTTTCCGTCTTCATACCATTGTTCGCCCATTTCGCTACCTCCTCGCACTTGGGCAATTGCATACACAAATCCTCTATCCACCAGACTCAAAATCGAGGTTCTGAACCAAGCATCGGTACTATAGCCATAAGCTCCATAGCCATATAGCAAGGCAGGATTCGACCCATTCAATTCGAGCCCTTTTCTGTATAAAATGGCCATAGGTACCTCTGATCCATCAGAGGCTCTGGCAAAACGACGCTCCACTACATATTTATCGGGATCGAAACCTGAGGGAATATCCTGAATCTTTAAAATTTGTACTTCATGAGTATCCATATCGATTTGGTAAATGGTGGTCGGACGATTGAGCGATGAATAGGAATATCTTAATACTTTCTGGCTATATTCAGGATTAGAATATGTCGAAACCACATAAACCGGTTCGGGGAAAGCTACATTATGGAATTTGCTTCCATCTAAATTATAGATTCTCAAGCCCGTCAAACCATTGTTGCGTATTTGTACAATCAAATGATTCTCGAAAACTTCGTAATTTTCTATTTTCACCTTTTCGTCATGCGGAAAGATAACCTTCCACTGTTTTGGATCCGAGAATTTGCCGAAAGGTGCCAAATAAATCATTCCATTTTTACTTCTGGGAGATTTATAATAAACATAGAACCCTAAATCTTTGTGATGTTCCACGCCATACATAACATCTTTTTCTCGTGGTATAAAAACTTGAAAATTTCCATTAGGTTGGTCGGATTTGAGCATTCTTACCTCAGAGGTTGTAAAACTGGCCGATTCAATCAATATATAATCGTTCGATAAGGTTTTAGATACGGAAACATTCAATAGTTCATCATTTTCTTCGAAGACAGGTGTATCTTTTTCTAAAGTTCCTGCAATATGACGTAAAACCTTATATGGGCGTAAAGATTCATTGCCAATGGTATAAAATAAGGTTTTACTATCAGCTGCCCAAGTGAAAGATTGAACATTTTCGAGTTGGTCGGGTAAATCTTTTCCACTTCTTAAATCTCTTATCTTTAGGGTAAATTCGGCAAAAGAACCAGTAGTATTGTATGTATAGGCTGCAAAATTATTATCGGGGCTCACTTCATAATCACTGAAAATAAAGGCTGATTGGCCCTCAGCCATGGCATTTACGTCGAAGATCAGTTCTTCTTCTGCTGATGAGCTTAATTTTTGACGAAAATACAAGGGATATTGCTTTCCTTTGAGCGTTCGGGTGAAGTAATAATAACCATTGTTAGGAATTTTTACGCTCATATCTTCTTCCTTGATACGTGACTTTAATTCATTAAAGATTTCTTCTTGCAGAGGTTCATTTTCTTTCATAACCAGGTTGCAATATTCATTTTCGGCTTTTAGATAGGCCATTACCTCGGGGTTGTTACGGTCATTCAGCCAGAAATATGGATCGATTCGCGTATTTCCAAACTCATGAAATTCGACCGGGCGGGAAGCAGCTACGGGAGGTGCAGGATATAGATATTGCTTCAAAGGACGTAAATTTTGTTGTGCCTCAAGTTGTAAATGTGTCATAAATATTAAAGTAAATAAAATAGCTGTAAATGAATGATAATATGTTTTCATGTTGAATTGAAGATTGTAAGTAATGTATTGTTGCGGTTAATTTTATTCTATGAGGGCAAAACGATGTCCACGTTCGAATATTTTTTTACAAAGAAACAAAAAACTAATGTTGTAGAAGCATATATCAATCTTCGACGATTAGTCAGGTCAAAAAGTTACATTTTCGGATAATTTTCTTATAAATCGAAGATTATCAAAATAATCCATGAAGGCTGGCATTTATTTTTTCGATGACGCTGGCAAGGTCTTCGGCATTAGAAGCAAAATCGGTATGATCTACATCTATAATGAGAAGTTTTCCGGCTTTATATTGTGAAATCCAGTCTTCATATCTTTCATTCAATCCCTTGAGGTAATCCAGACGTATACTTTCCTCGTAAGGTCGTCCGCGTTTTTGAATCTGGCGCACGAGAGTGGGGACAGTTGCTCTCAGATAAATCAAAAGGTCAGGTGGTTGAATGAAGGAAATCATTAATTCGAAGAGGCTTTGATAATTTTGGAAATCTCTGGTATCCATAAGCCCCATATCATGCAGATTGGGTGCGAAAATGTAAGCATCCTCGTAAATTGTTCTGTCCTGAACCACATTTTCTCCTGATTGTCTGATTTCGATGATTTGTCGGAATCGGCTATTGAGAAAATAGATTTGCAGATTAAAAGACCATCGTTGCATGTCTTCATAAAAACTCATCAGGTAAGGATTAGTATCTACATCTTCGAAATGGGGTTTCCATTGAAAATGTTTGGCAAGTAAAGCAGTAAGTGTACTTTTTCCCGAACCTATATTTCCTGCAATAGCTATGTGCATAAGTAAAATTATTTAGAAGAGATTATAGAAAAATATTTTGAGAAATTAGTTTAAGCATGAGATTTTTCAAGCAGAGTGAGAATTTCTTCAATGTAATTTCTTTCGTTAGCTAACCGAGGAACCTTGTTTTGTCCACCGAGTTTATTACGACTTTTCATCCATAGATAGAATGTTCCTTGGGGTACTTGTTGCATGATGGGCCTGGATAAAACCATATCATGGAATCGTTTAGCTTCGTAATCGGAATTTACTGATTGAAGGGCTTTATCGAAAGTATCTATAAAACATTCAAAATCGTCGGGTGGTTTTTCGAATTCCAACAGCCACTGATGAGCGCCATTTCTATTCTGGCTGAAATAAACGGGTGCACCAGTATATTCTCTCATTTGAGCATTACATTTATTACAGGCAATTTCGAAGGCCTTTTCGGCATTTTCGGCTATTACTTCTTCTCCAAAGGCATTGATAAAATGACGCGTTCGCCCCGAAATTCTAAATTTATAAGGATTCTGATTAGTAAAAATTATAGTATCGCCTAACATATAACGCCATAGCCCGCTATTAGTAGAAATAAGCATGGCATAATTTTTCCCTACCTCGGTTTCCCACAAAGGAAGAGCATACATGTTGGCCTTATTCAATTGATCTAAAGGAACAAATTCGTAAAATATGCCATAATCCAACATCAACAGCATGGATTCATCTAATGGATCATCCTGTATACCAAAAAAACCTTCTGAGGCATTATAAGTTTCAACATAACGTAAATGCTGCAAAGGAATAAGTTTTTCGAACTGTTGTCTGTATGGTCTAAAGCTAACCCCACCATGAAAAAAGACTTCCAGCTTAGGCCAAACCTCAGCAATGTGTTGCTTGTTAGTCACCTCTAAAATTCTTTTCAACAAAACAAGTGTCCAGCTGGGTACGCCAATCATACTGGTAATATTTTCTTTACTGGTAATCTGAGCCATCATTTCTATTTTCTCTTCCCAGTTTTTCATCAAGGCTACTTCGAGTTCTGGCGTACGTCGCTTAGCAGCCCAAGATGGCAAATTTTGCATGAGTATGGCCGAGAGATCTCCTTCGATAATTTGATGATGATTGACCTGATGAAGGGTTTGCGAACCTCCCATTACAAGACTTTTACCTCTGAATAATAATGTTTGGGGATAGCGATGCATATACATAGACAACATATCTTTGCCAGCCTTGAAATGACATTCATGCAAAGATTCATGACTCAAAGGAATGAACTTGCTTCTGTCGGCCGTCGTTCCTGATGATTTGGCAAACCATTCGATGCGAGTATTCCATAATATATTTTGTTCACCTTGCCTTAACCTGTCGATGTAAGGTTTTAAGGATTCATAATCCTGTATAGCTACTCTTTCCGTAAAATCTTTATAATTCTTTATATGCTGATAATCAAATGATCTACCCCATTCAGTATTTTTTGCAGATGCTATCAGCTTTTGTAACACCTTATTTTGAGCCTCATAGGCATGAAGCTTGAAATAACGAATTTGTTCGATTCTGCGTTTTACGTATAACGAGATCAGGGTATTTAAAAACGACATCCTTTTAGCCCAAATTTTCAGTCAAAAGTAATGATAATTGAAATTCGCTGAAATGAGGTAGAGATTAAAAAACTTATTTTTTCATTAGATGACAGCTATTTTCCGTAATGAAGAGCCTTCAAATGCTGAAATAAACCTTACAAATAAATCCATGTTAACTACGGATAAAGAAAAAATACTCATATTGAGAGGGCATTTGAAGATTTGTTGCCATTCTGCACCTTCAATCATATGAAGTTTTTATAAATTCTAAGCATCTTTAATTTCAAAACCAAAAGCATGTGAATTAAAGCTCTAAGGCATGCATTTCGCTTCAATTGATAGAGAAGTATTCGATTAGCATTCAATTGTAACTTATTCAGGGAATAGACGGAACAGAATCATTCAGTTCTTCGAATAAGGTAGTATCGGGTTCAGTGGAAAGATAAGCCCCTAAATAAAAGTTTCTGAAATAATTATCGGCTTTAGCAAACTCGCGTTCAGCCTGAGTAAGTTTTTTATAAATATTTCTCCTTAAACGCAAAATGCGGGCA
>LDZT01013747.1_pt1 | contig 12967 bp, 12 predicted proteins | sample 615521 | NCBI WGS metagenome assembly LDZT01 (sample SAMN03408292, study PRJNA278302) | terrestrial metagenome | isolation source: oil reservoir sample SB1 | place: USA: Alaska, North Slope, Schrader Bluff formation | collected 2011-09
GTTATCATGGACCATCTGAAAGAGCACAGGGTAAGGCAAAGGAAGATGCAACATACGGGCAGGAAGGCGTACGCAAGGTCGGCCCTGGCGATCGCCGCGGCGAGCTGCCTGTATTCTATCCCCCTCAGGGAGAAATAGAGAAGGACGATGCTGATGACGAAACCGGCTGCCGTTATGATCCTGTGCTTGTTCATTTCTTATAGTTCGTTACGTATATCCCCGCGCTTACCATGACAAGCCCGGCGACGAGGCCCGTTGTCAGCTCCTCCCCGTGAAAGAGGACTCCGAACGCCACGCCGAAAACAGGCGTGAGGAAAGTGAAGACGGAAAGCTTCGCGACAGGGTAATCATGGATGAGCTTGAACCAGACCAGGTATGACGCGAAGGCGATGACCACGGACTGGAAGACGAGCGACGATATCGCCATCGTCCCAGGGTCCTTGAGCCAGACAGGCTCGATGAACCAGGCGCAAAGGAAGAGGACGGGGATGGAAAAGACGAGCTGGTAGAGGAACGTGTTTATGGGATGCATCTCCTCTGCCAGGTATTTCTTGATGTAGAGCGTGGTGGCGCCCCACAGGAAGGCGGCGAGGATCTCCAGCATGTCGCCGACAAGCATCAGCTTGTTGTAGCTTGACGGCTTCCCGTAGAAGACGCTGACGAGTCCCGCAAAGGCGAGGACGAGACCCATCCACTTGAGGAGGTTCAGCCGCTCCCCCAGGAAGAGATGGGCGCCGGCGGCCACCACGAAAGGCGACAGATAGATGAGGATGACGGCCCGTGACGAATTGGTGAAGAGGAGGCCCAGATACAGGCAGGCGAACTCGAGCCCGAAGAGGACCCCCACAACGACGCCATGCGCGAGAAGCGTTCCCCGGTGGAGAAGCCTCTGCCTGATGGCGAGGCAGTACCCGATCCCCAAAGCCGAAGCCAGAACGGAACGCGCGAAGGACGTGAAAACCGGGGAGAAACCCGTATTCGTGATCTTGATCGCCGAATAGTTGATGCCCCACAGGAGGGCCAGGATCAGGATGGTGATGAATCCCCGCGTATCGATATGGTCGGTTTTCATTGAGATATGACCCATGTTTTATCGACATGGACGGTCTATGTCAAGGAAATTAAGCCCATCACGCGACCCGGGACCTAAGGCCCCGCGCCTGCCGGGTTTTCCCTTGACAAGGTGCCGGTATTTTTGTTCTATTTAACAGCAAAATCAAGAAAACACGGAGCTTTCCATGAAAAACACTGCCATCGTCGGGACGGGTTCATACGTACCCGAACACATCATGACGAATTTCGATATCGAAAAGTTCCTGGACACGTCAGACGAATGGATTTTCACCCGCACGGGGATCAAGGAACGCAGGATAGCCGAGAAGGACCAGGCCACATCGGACCTGTGCAAGGTTGCCTGCGAGCGGGCTATGAAGGTTGCTGGAGTCACGGCCCCCGACATCGACCTGATAGTGCTCGCCACCATCACACCCGACACCCATTGCCCGGCCGGGTCGAACTGGCTCGAGGCGAAGCTCGGCTGCACCAAAGCGGTTTCCTTTGACGTGACGGCGGCATGCTCCGGTTTTCTCTTCGCCCTCCACGTGGCGGACAAGTTCATAAAGTCGGGGGCGAGTAAGACGGCCCTTGTCGTTGCCGGCGAGATCATGAGCAGGGTCGTCAACTGGAAGGAAAGGGAAAGCTGCATCCTCTGGGGTGACGGCGCGGGCGCTGCGGTGGTAACGGAATCAGAAAACGGCGCCCAGATCCTTTCGACCCACATCCATACCGACGGCGCCGCGGGCGACACGCTCCTCATGCCTGGCGGCGGGTCGAAGACGACGCCGATTTCCTACGAGAGCGTTGACAACGGCCTTCACTTCCTCAAGATGATCGAGGCCAACAGGTCCTTCAAGGTCGCCGTGAACCGCTTCGCCGAGGCGTGCGAGGAGGCGATGTCGGTCAACGGCTACACCGTCCATGACGCGGACATCATAATCCCCCACCAGGCGAATCTCAGGATACTTCAGGGCATGGCAAAGAAGCTCGGCGTCCCACTGGAAAAGGTGTACATGACGATAGAGAAGTACGCCAACATCTCCTCGGCGACAGTCCCCATCGCCCTCGACGAGGCGGGCCGCGACGGCACAATCAAGAAGGACTCCCTCGTCCTTTTGACCGCCTTTGGCGGCGGACTCACCTGGGGAAGCAGCCTCATCCGGTGGTAACGGTTTACATTTGCCGGAAAAATATTTAGAATAATCAATCCCCGGAGGGATGGCTGAGCGGCCGAAAGCGGCGGTCTTGAAAACCGTTGGGCATGCAAGTGCCCCGTGGGTTCGAATCCTACTCCCTCCGCCAAATGTCTTCAATAAGTTCCAATAGTTAATATTTTTGACCCCCCTAAATCTGTGTTCCTTTTGTGTTCCTAAGAGCTTTTGGGAATGTTCTTCAGGCGAGTGCTATTGAGGAAAACAAGTCATCTCTCAATTTCAAAATAAGATCAATCGTATCTTGAGTTTCTTTAAGATATGACTCTACGAGAGATAAATCTCCAGAGTGCTCTCCTCTAGCATGGGCTTTACCGCTAAGGAGGTTATACCTGTCCCTCAATTCATCCATGAGGTCATAAACTGTCTTTAATTGGTCCTCGAATAGACTGTCAGGGGGAGTGAACCCCAGGATCGCATACTTTACCCTCATTTTTTGCGTAATTTTTTCCCCGTTCTCTTCAAATTCTGTTTTGTACCAGCATATTTTCTTAAGGTTATCATCTGGGGCCAATGCCTGGAGCAAAATACTGACAACCTCTCTCATTGAATGTGCGGATTGTTTAAATCGGTCAGGATTAGAAATCTGTGAAAGAACCATCCAAGAACCATCGAATTCATCAGCGATCTGATCCGAAATATTTCTCAGTTTTGAGGATATGATTTTTCTTTTTTCGATATCGGTAGGTCGATCTATTTCTTTGATAATATAGCGCAGGGTAGGATATTGAATGGTAACATTTTCCACTATATCAGATACTATGGTATTTGTGACGGCAGATGCTGTTGCGGTTGTTGCCGCCCCGGAAGAAAGATATGTCGTCATTGCTCCGCGAGCATTAAATATCGTCTTGAGGTTGTCAGTAGAATTTAACTGACTTTCGCTTATATTCACCCCAGAGATAAAGAGGCTTTCAAGTGCCGTAGAAGGGTCACGAAGACAGCTATCTGGAAGTTGATCCAAGGCAACTATATCATGATGTATTATACCGGCATCTATCTGCAGACCGTCTTTGATCCTAACTAGATTGTCTATTTCGTAATCTGTCTTAGCTTCGAGATCGTGTATGTTTTCCAATGCCTTTCTGTAATTCCTAAGCATTGTCTGTTTCTTTAGAATAAGATCATCGGTCATCTATTTTGTTTTACACTAACAATTTATAAGAGTAAATGGGAAACTAACAAATCGTGTTTCTTAGTCTTCTTCGGTCTTTCTCAGGGGGATTACATTGTCATTTTGTTGGAGAACTTCTAGAAGGCGGGAAGTTTCAGCGTGATAATAATTGTTCGTGCTTCGGAGGTCGGCATGACGCATTAGTCTTTGTGCCGTTAAGGGATCCGTCAAGGGTACAACCTGGGTGCAAAAAGAGTGTCGCCCGGCGCTGTGCATGCCGACGGTGCCGACTTCCATACCCGAATATTTTAGCCATTTGTTGCGGAGCGCCTTGTATTTATATTCCTTTCCGGTGATCGGATTGATGAATAGCGGTTCCTTGCCGAAGTGGTTTCCCTTGGCCTTCTGTGCAATTCGGAAACAGGTATCGTTGAGCGGAATAGGCAGCTTATCGTCGTTCTTCGTTGTTTCGCCCTTACGTCCTCGCTCGATCCAGACAACGCGGTTTTGAAGGTCAACCGCCCCACATTGAAGGGCGCATAGTTCGCTTGCCCGAAGGCCCGTATGAAACATAAACTCGATAGGGTCCCGATATTCCGGCGGGAATCTATCGAGTATCTTGTTTTGTGCCTCCCTGGAAAGCGCGACGCGCCGCACGCTATCGTTGCCTTTGATTTCCGGGAAAAAGGGCATGGTTTTAATGTAGCGCTTTCTGATAAGCCAGTTAAAGAAGTCATGCAAGGCCGATGCGATATTCCTGCGGGTCTTGAGCTTACAGGTCATGTGTGCAAAGATGAAATTGTGAATCATGTCGGGGTCTTCGACGATATCCTGAACATCTTTGCCGTGAAAAAACTTAAAATGGACATTGTTGTATCCCTTAATAATCCGCAGATGATCTTTGGAAAGGGATATACCGCCGGTACCGGTTACAATCGCTTTCTTGTCCTCGTAATATTTTTCAATCACGTTTTCGAAGCGTCTTTCCGATACCGCTCCGTCAAGCCAGAAGGCAGGTTGAAAACCTTTGGCATCCATTGCTTCATTAATCTTGGTCAGAAGGTTGAACGCGGTTACAAGGGTCAGGGGTTTCCCGTCCTGGTCGCGGCGGCGGTTATATCGTTGGCCTCTCTGTCCTTTCTTTTCACCTTTCCAGTAAAATCTGATGTAGACCGTTTCGCAACCACACGGACAGGTTAGACTTTGGACCTTTTTGCGACACCGGGTACAAAGGATCGCACCTCTTCTATCATCGTCCACAAATGGATTGTAAATTTTAGAAGGAGGTTTTGTCAATTTTTCCCTTTGTCTTTTCCCCAGCTTATCCCAGTTATGTCGTTTCGGGCCGGCTATTTCTACCAATTGTTTCTAGTTGCAGTTCGAGCCCGCTTTAACTATCCCCGGCAAGGTTCTACGCAAGGTCATGCCGCACGTATCAATAAGGGCATCCTTGAAAGCGTCCGCGAAACTCTGTATGGCGGCGGGTATATCCGCATCGTTGCAACAAATGTTGGCCATAAGCTGTAGCACGACATCCAGGACCAGTTCGGTTCCATTATCCAGCGACCCCGCCTCAAAGAGATTAACGGCTTTCTGTAACGGCTCTGCAAAAGATCGCGAATAGTCTTGGTTTATCGCTTGCTTCATGATACCTTCCCCCTTGTTGCGATATTACCGAGCCTGTAGGCGAAGTGTCTATGCAATAGGCCGATCATATCAGCCTTCATGCCTTCGCTGAACCATGATTTCTCGCTCAGATGATCGAGCCACCACCGTACCTTTTCGGGGTTGTCAAGTTCCCGAAGCAAAACGTGATAATCGAATGACCTTGAAACCCGTATCGTCAAGTACTTCCCTACAATGCTAATATCTTTTTTCATCTCTCCTCCTTCGCGGGATACCAGCCGCTTTTCGCTTTAAATTGATATCCACCGAGAACATCGAAATTAATGGTGTTGAACCCAGGATTAGGATCCGATTCACGGTTCCTATTCTTCACTATTTCAATACGACCGTAGTCGAGGGCCAATGCAAGGGACGCTGCTTTAATGGCGTATATGCCACCGGTTGCCAGTTTTGCGCCTGGTTTCTTTTGGATTGCGATCAAGGCTGTTCCTCGATTGAGTTTTCGTATTATGGCAGATATAACGCCATGGATCATATAGGGTCTTTCTCCCTCTGGTTCTAGATAATCAATACAGTTAAGGGCATCGGGTTGTATTTTGTCGGCAATGTTGTTGAAGTCCCAGCCATCTATCACCTTCATCCGCTTCACCCATTCATGCATTGCCACAGGGAAATAGGAAAGTTTCGATTTGAGTTGCTGCGGACTCATTTCTGAATTGAAGTAAAAGCACGGTATCCGAAACATATTGTCGCGGATTGTGTTCAGGACGAAAAGCGTTTTGCCCATACCAGATACGCCGCCCAGGGCAATAGCGGCTTTTGGAAAGAATTTTGTCTTCTTGTGTATGTCCAGCGGCAAGCGCAAGTCGATGGTATCATTCGGATCCGCGTTCCCAAAGTCCATGTATTCGATAGTCTGATCCACGCGCCGATAAACACCATTTTTGTTGGGATGCCGTTCGACATATCCCTCTTTAGCAAAGCGGTGCATGATCTGGTGAACGGTGTTTTTCTGTGATGTAAGGATTCGTAAGGGATCATACGTTTCTGTAAGGGAGAAGTAAGCCGATGTAAGGTCAATCCATTGTCGGAGGTCTTCGGTAAGGTTTCTGTCCCGACGGTCGCATCGACTCAAGACTGATTTTATTTTCGCCGCAACTTCCTTTTCTGGGAAAGGCGGGTCGCATGTTTTCGCCAAGAGTTCAAGGACTTGCAAAGCTACGTCAGGTTTACACCCACCTTTTATTAGGCAATTTCCGACATGGAACAGGTCGTTATCCCGTGTCCCTAATGTAAGGAATTGTAACGTCGTGTAACGTCTTGTAAGGTCCTCAACATTCCTCGAATTGCCCTCGCGCGCGCGTATACATAAAGAATTATTTTTTAAAAGATTCTTATATGCATCGGGCAGGGGCGCAGGAGATACTTCATGCAAACCCAGCCCAGGAAGCCACTTATAGGGCTTGCCCTCAATATTGACGCTGGTCGGCGCAACAACATATCCTCCGTTACCTCTGAAGTCGACCCCCGGAACGACACCGGTGTTGTTGCGAAGGTCCTCGTCAGGCATTTGAAAGTATAAATGTTGTCCGCCACGTGGGGTTGATGAGGTCGGAGTAACAAGCGAATCAGTAAGAATCTCGTCGATAGCAGCCTGGCCTTCCGCGGTATCGACGTCAATGACACATATACCGCTTATTATTCCCGTGATTATCCCGATCATACTATCCGGCCACAAGGCCCACCAGCGTTTGACTTCGGCCTCGGATGGCTTTTGTTTCTGATAGGACTCCCACTTCAGACGCGGCTTCTTGTCGGGTCCAATAGGGATAACCGAAAGACCGGCCTTTAAGTAAGCAAGAGCATGGGTCAGATTACTTTCGGTTTCCATTGATTTCTCCACATCCGTATCCGTTACCGTTCCTGGCATCCCGAGCGTCAAGCATCCTGCCCCGTAGCCGCTTTAAATGCGAAACGAAAAGCTGGAGCTGGGCGTTTCGATGAAAGTTCTCCAATACCGCGAAAAACCTAGCGTCGGGATCGTCAAAGCAAAAATGAACCCGGCCTGTTAATTGCTTCTCTAGCCGCGCCCGGTAGCCGGCCTGTTCCTGATTAGCAGCTTCATGAATGTCGATGATGGTGTAGGTCGCCATGCTCTATCCTCCTCCGTGTCCGACTCATTTACTACGAGATCAGGATAGCAAAATGGCACAATATCATTTTGGGGTTATAGAAATAGGCACATGGTCTCAATGAGTTATATATAGGCGAGTGGTGATGGAAAGGCGCTACTGTGTTATTACCGTGCCGGCGCAGTCAAGCGGTGGAAGGGTTAACAAGACTACACCATAGTTCCTTCTGGGTTGGGACATAAGAACATCAAGGTAATGATCCATTGAGAAAGCATCGTTTGGTCGTTCTCGACCAGCCCTTGGGTTGTCAATTTTCTTTGGCTTTCTGTCGAAGAACTTATCTATTTCGGTCACCATCTTGGCCATATATCGGAATCGCTTCACATCATAGAATTCCTTACTTGCCTTGCTCCTGGCATTCTCGTCGATAAGGTAAGTACTGAACTCACGGATATCTCGCGCAATAGTCTGTCTGATTACTTGCTTGCCACCCCTTGGAGAGGTAATCAACTTCTGCGCATCATCGTAATATTCGCCCAATTCGGGCATCTTCTTGATGGTCTTTGCTTTGTCCGTATATTTCTTGTAAAGCTCAGTCCTGAACATCACACCTGTTTCATAAAGACATCCTAGGCTTTCAGCAATACAAATCCTCTCTTTCTCCGGAAGGTGAGAAAAATGCTGGTCCAAGGATGTTCCCTGCGTCCTGAGCAGATTGGCTATTCTGAGATAAGCGCAGAGTGTTCTTTTGCGGATATTCATCCCCCACTTTTCAATTAATACCTCCGGCTTGTGTAGGAGGTAATGAACGATAAGAAGCGTTCTGTTCTCCTTGTCCAGACCCCTTTCCCTCTTCCTGCGCCTTGGTTTAAGAACTTCGCCAGCTATTTGCCAAGGCGTTTTGCCTGGAGCATAAATGAGTGCGAACTCTTTATACAAAATAATCTCAGGAAACTCGTCAATTAGGGCTTTGTAGGCATTAATGCAATTCCGAGAAAAGCCGGGAGGAAATCGGTCGACCATACCGTATAGGTAGTCAATTAGTGTTTCCTTATCAGGTTTGCTTTCCATTTCCGTCGACCGCTACAATATATTATCGATCTTACGCGCGCGATGGTTATTTCTATGTACTAAATACCTCTTTTTCTCTGATAAATAAACACCCAATATTCCTTGAAATTAGGAAGCCAATATCCCGCAGACCCTTGACTGATGGGATTTTACAATTAGTCTAATAAAATGAATTATTTTTGATAGTTTTTCGATATGTCTTGCAAAAACCTATCAATATTAGCTCTATAAGATATTAAAAAACGAATAATTCGTAAAAATCCGAATACCAACGCTTTACGAGCATTAAATTCGTAAAATCCCAAAAATAAAGGTTCTACAAGCCCCCCATTTTTATGCTTGAAATCGACCAGACTGACATAGTGTTGTCATCATCGTTATGATACTTGAATAAAATGGGAGGGGTTTATCATGGCGCATCTCATTGAAACAATGATGTACGTGGGGAAAGAACCTTGGCATGGCCTGGGCAAGAAAATACCGGAGGGTAAAAGGCTTACCGTCCATGAAGCGATCATTGCATCCGGGCTAAACTGGGATGTTGACCTTCGGCCCGTATTTGCGGAAGGGCTCCATAACGAGAGATTGGAGATCCTTGACCGATATGCTGTTTGTCGACGAAGCGTCAATAGAGTCCTTGGAATCGTCGGCCCCGATTATGTCCCGCTGCAAAACAGAGATGCTTTTCAATGGTTCCAACCGTTCCTTGACTCCGGCAATGCCACTATAGAAACCGCGGGAAGCCTTAAGTGGGGAAGTCAAGTATGGGTCCTCGCAAAGATCAGGGCGGGGGAGATGACCGTCGGCGATGCAGACGAAATAGCCAACTATATTTTGTTGTCTAGTTCTCATGATGGTTCAGTTTCGGTGAAGGTGGGGTTCACCCCGATACGGGTCGTCTGCCACAACACCCTCTCCCTAGCGCATGAGTCTGAAGCCAGTAAACTTTTGCGGGTGAGACATACGAGAAGAGTTGTCGAGAACCTTGGATCTATCCGTGAAATCATGTATCTTGCCGGCAAGGAATTCTATGCCACCGTGGACCAATACCGGAGCCTGATAAAAAGAAAGATTGACAGGAGCGACCTTGAACGATACGTCAAGATCGTCTTCTCCCTTCCTGACAACAAGGGTAAAGAACTTGTACCAAATATTGTACATCTCTTCGATCACGGCAGGGGATCCGATATGGCAGGTCAGACCTATTGGGGTGCATATAATGCTCTGAACGAGTATCTGAACTATTTCAGGGGGAAGACCCAAGACAATACCTTAAGCAGTCTATGGTTCGGCGATAGCGCCAGAATAAACAAAAGGGCACTTGATGTGGCGATAGAGATGGCGGCGTAGGACCATGAATAAACAGATTGCTAACAAATGTTGGTTATTAGTATGCATCAATTCTTGCAATCCCCATGTTTATGATTTACCATTGTAGCACTTATAGACAATCTGGGAGGGAAGAAAAGGGCAATGCAACATTGGCTTGTAATAACCTCGCCCGAAAATTTTAAACATGATAGAGAAGCACTAAAGTTTCGGTTTCAGGGGTTTTCCCACCGTTTCAGAAAGCAGGTTCAACGTATGCAACCCGGGGACAGGGTCGCCTACTATGTAATGGGGCTCCAGAAATTCGGCGCTACCGGAACGATCACGGGAACATATTTTGAGGATCACACCAAACTTTGGATGGATGAAAATGAAATATGGCCTTCGCGTTGTCCTTCAAAACCAGATTACGTGTTAGAAGATGACGAACTCCTCGACGCAAAGAAGTTGATCGGTGATCTTTCCTTTATAACCAAGAAAGGACCTTGGGGGGCCTATTTCAAGGGAAGTCTTAAACGTATTCCGGAAAATGATTTTGTCTTGATTGAAAGCGAAATCAAAAAAATCGTCGCCGAAAGAACCGAAATATCGCCGGTAAGAGAAATAACCACGACAGTCCACGAACCATTGCGTGAACGTGATTTCGAGAAGGCAATTATGAATCTGCCATTGCAGGCAATATCCCTCCACGACCGCATCGGTGAAATGCTTGAACAGATTGGCTCATGGATGGACTACAATACCCAAACACGTCACAGAATAACACCCGACCATGCCTATCAGCTGGATGTAGCTTGGTTAAATGGAAGAAACCCTGAAATAGCAGTAGAGATTCAGGATAAAGGAAATATCACCGAGGCAAAGGATCGTCTCGCTCAGGCCAGAAAGTTTAATTATCGAAAGGTCATCATTGTTTTAAAGGAAAGCGATGTTAAGCGACTTAACCAGATCATGAAGCATGAGCCGGAACTACGCAGCTGGATGGATGCCTGGTCTATCGGTGCAGTTTATCAGATGTATATGGCAGGCGATAAATTCTTCGGATATTATAAGCAACTGAAAGAAGCTGTTTATAAAGAAAAGACCGAGTTACAGCTGATCAAATAATGCCAACACTCAACTGGATAGGAAAAGAGGCGGTCGTCAATCATCACAATGAAGTTCCCTTCCACCTTCTACGGGAAAGGAACGATCTTTCTGTAGGCGAACCGGGTAGCGGCAATCTCATTGTAGAGGGAGACAATCTTGTGGCACTAAAAGCCCTCCTGCCGTACTATGCTGGACAGGTCAAATGCATGTATATTGATCCTCCGTACAATACGGGGAACGAAAGCTGGATATACAATGACAACGTGAATAGCCCTGAAATGAAGAAATGGCTAGGAAAAGTCGTGGGTGGTGAATCAGAAGACTTATCCCGTCATGATAAATGGCTCTGCATGATGTATCCGAGATTATCTCTTTTGAGGGAGTTACTTCGTCAGGATGGTGCAATATTCATCAGCATTGATGATAATGAACTGAGCTATTTGCGAGACATCATGGATGAGATATTTGGCAAGACCAATTTCATAACGACGATCATTTGGCACAAAATGTATGCACCAAAAAGTTCTGCAAGACATTTCTCAGCGAACCATGATTACATTGTCGTATATGCTAAGAAATCTGCAGTTTGGGAAAGGAACTTACTTCCCCGTACCGAAAGACAAGATAGAGTATATAAAAATATTGACAATGATCCGCGCGGTCCATGGCGGCCGAATAATCTCGCGGCACGAAATTTCTATAGCTTAGGAACCTATGAAATTAGGTGCCCTTCTGGACGGGTAATTTCGGGGCCACCTAGAGGGCAATATTGGAGAGTTTCAAAAGACAAATTGGAAGAGTTAGACAAGGACGGTCGAATTTGGTGGGGCAAAAACGGCAACAACGTGCCAGCGCCGAAGATATTCTTATCTGAAGTCAAGCAAGGAGTGGTACCACAGACAATTTGGTCATTTGACGAAGTAGGCCATACTCAAGAGGCAAAAAAGGAATTGGTATCTATCTGCGATTTTGAGGATTCTCAATCCGTTTTTATCACGCCAAAGCCAAAGAGATTACTTAAGCGGATTATAGAAATTGCTGCAGATAAGGATTCAATTATCTTGGACTCCTTTGCTGGCTCAGGAACGACAGGCCATGCCGTAATGGAACTCAATAATCAAGATGGTGGAAATCGAAGATTCGTTCTTATAGAGATAGCGCCAGAAATATGCCGAGAAGTTACGGCTAGACGTTTACAAAAAGCTAGCAGAGGATATGAAAAAACTGGAGGCAAAATAGTAGAAGGCCTCGGAGGAGGTTTTCGTTATTGCACACTCAGCGAACCCTGCTTTGATGAATCGGGACGAATTAATTCCCAGATAACCTATGACGAACTTGCAAGGTATGTATTCTTTACTGAAACGGGAGAACCATTGTCGAGGACCTTTACAGACACTTTCCCGCTCATCGGCGTTTACGGCGGAACGGCTATCTATCTGCTTTACAACGGCGTATTGAAGGATAAGAAACCAAATGGTGGCAATGTTCTTACGCAGAAAGCTTTCGCTGATCTGCCTTTTCATGGTGGTCCCAAGGTTGTGTACGGTACAGCTTGTCGCTTAAGTTCTACTCGACTGAAACAAGAGAACGTGACCTTCCGTCAAATTCCCTATGAGATCAGGGTGAAATAATGCTACAACTCAAGACGTATCAGGAAAGGGTTCTCGATTCTCTTCGTGTTTATTTCAGGTCCTGCGACAGACTCAAGGATGCAGACTCTGCCTTCTATGAAACCACAAGAGCTCTCTGGGAAATAGGTATTCCTTACCGTTCGATTAAAGAGCCGTCGGAACTTGCAGATATTCCGTACATTTGCCTCCGTCTTCCCACGGGGGGAGGCAAGACTCTCCTTGCCTGCCATGCCTTGGCGATCGCTAACAGAGAGTTCCTTAAGGTCGAACATTCTCTTGTTCTCTGGCTCGTGCCATCGAATGCCATTAGAACCCAGACAATAAACGCCTTGCGCAACAGAAACCACCCTTACCGCCAAGCTCTCGATTCGACCCTCGACAACGTTGAGGTCATGGATGTGTCTGAATCTCTTAACCTCAGACAAGCTGTGCTCGCGTCTTCGACAGTGGTCGTTGTGGCTACCCTGCAAGCCTTCCGTGTGGAAGACAAAGAGGGTAGAAAGGTGTATGAAAGCGCCGGGGCTCTTCACCACCATTTTCAGAATCTGCCAGGCGATATCCTTGATATCCTCGACAGGGATGAGAGCGGGGTCATTCACTATTCTTTGGCGAATGTGATGCGGATTCATCGTCCGCTTGTTATTGTAGACGAAGCCCACAATGCCCGGACTGATCTTTCCTTTGACACACTAGCTCGTTTTCGCCCTT
>LDZT01003552.1_pt1 | contig 12955 bp, 14 predicted proteins | sample 615521 | NCBI WGS metagenome assembly LDZT01 (sample SAMN03408292, study PRJNA278302) | terrestrial metagenome | isolation source: oil reservoir sample SB1 | place: USA: Alaska, North Slope, Schrader Bluff formation | collected 2011-09
TGATTCTATTTTGAAGTTTATACATTTCATATAAACCACGTATAGCATAACAGCTCTTGATTGTTAAAGACATGAAGGTCCCACCCCTTTTATTTTTTTTATAAACAATCCCTTCACCCACAAATTGCTACATTTAACCCAAATCATTTTTTCCTGAAGGCGTCCCAAAATTAATAAATTTTTTTAAGAAACACTAAAGTTTGTTTTGACGCTTTTTTGCCTCACTATTCGCCCTAATAGAAAAAGGCATTCTTTTCACAATCATCGGTATGAATATTAGTTGAAGAATTATACCAGGAATCCCGAACACATAACTCATCAAAATTGAAGTTAAAGGGCTAAGATTTATATTAAGGATTAATCCTATGGTGTAGTAAGCTACCATATATACACCCCTACCTATCAACATAGATACTAAGAGATCCAAATAAATATTTTTCTTATTTAAAAGGCCTGATATAAATCCATAGGTTGCAACTTCTATGGTCATAAATATGAAAACAGGGAATGGCGGCATACCGAAAAGTAAAAAATTTAAAACAGGCATTAAAGCCCCTACAAGTAATCCAATCGTTGCCCCTTCCATGATACCAGCCATTAAAGCAACAAAATGCAACGGTAAGATTATAATTCCCAGCATTGGATTACCGATGCTATGAACCAAAAATGAAAAGACAACAACTCCCAAGGCTATATAAACAGGTGATCTTGCAACCCTTTTTACAGCTGTATGCTGAGAAGCAGAATTCTCCATTAAATTGCCCCCTTCTGATATACGAATTTAAATTGATATTAGATTTTTGAAAGTATAACTGTTTTGTTTTGAATAAGGTACCACTTGAAACAAATCCATGTTGAAACAAAATTCAAGATCATCTTTAAGTCCCAAAGCTTTTAGTCTTTTGGCATGATCAGAATCCATAACGTAACTCTTTTTACATTTAGTTAAATTTAAGGATACTTTTGCTCCGTCATTTAAGTGATAAGTTTGTTTTTCCATGATTTTTTGAACAAATAATCCACCCAGATATGAATCTTCAAAAGAAACTGAACGGTTGGTACCAGAACAAACTACTCCAATACTTTGAAAATTCCCTTGTCTTATGAATTCAACCACGGAAGAAAAATTCAACAATGAAAGGGCAATTATATCTCCCAGTTCGCTTGTTTTTTTCATAGCTTTTGATCCGTTGGAAGTAGTTAGTACAATGGATTTTTTCCTTATTTTATCAGAATTATTTAAAAACTCTAATGGGGAATTGCCAAAATCAAAACCTTCTAACTTTATTGCTTCTCTTTCCCCTGCGAGTAAATATCCCATCTTTTTTAATTCTTTTGCCACTTCGATGCTATCTGTTACAAAAATTTCTTCAGCACCACAATGGAGTAATGCTGATATGCTAGAAGTAGCCCTTAAAAGATCTATAAGTATATAGATTTGATGATTTTTTATATTTTCATTCGGCAGAAAATAGACATTCAATTCTGGTTCGAATAGACTTTCTTCTTTTATCTTAATCGATCTCCTTTTCTTCTGGAGTAAGATAAGTTTCAAGCCCATAATATTCAAGATGCCACGTTTCATTTAAAGAAGCTAAAACGTATCTATAATCTCCCTCATATATTACATGTGAAACGGATGCATTGTCAACTCTAAAAGAGGTATGTTGATTGAGTGGAATATTGAGAATCCATGAAATGATAGTCCTAATAGCTAAACCATGTGCAACCACAACTATTTTATCCTCTAATTTATGCTCCTTAACTATTCTTTTTATAGCCCTTACCGCCCTTCTTTGCACATCACCTAAAGTCTCAACATCTTCCACTGAGGCCCAGATATCCTTATGCCAATACTCCAATTCTTCTTTGTAATTAAGAAGTATCTCTTCTATCTTTTTCCCATCCCATTTTCCTATATTACATTCGTTCAAATCGGAATCTTTTTTTATTTGCAAATTGTGGTATTGATTGATGATTTCTGCCGTTTTAATAGCCCTTTGTAAAACGGATGTATACATCCCATCTATTTTGATATTTTTGAATCTTTCTGCGGTTGCCTTAGCCTGATTAATCCCTTCTTCATCAAGCTCTACGTCTCTTTGGCCTTGCCAAATCCCCATTTTGTTCCAAAGTGTAGCTCCATGTCTTACTAAGTAAATATCCAAAACACAGACACCTCCAATTATTCCCATTCTATTGTGGCAGGGGGCTTTGATGAGATATCGTAAACCACTCTGGTAATTTCTTCAACTTCGTTGGTTATTCTGCTGGAAACCAAGTCCAAAATTTCAAAGGGAATTTTAGACCAATCTGCGGTCATACCCTCCACACTATCAACAGCCCTTAAAGATACCACATAACCATAACTTCTTTTATCCCCAGTTATACCTACAGTTCTTATCGGTATTAATATGGCAAAGGCTTGCCATACTTTATCGTACCAACCTGTTTCTTTTAGTGTTTTGATAAAAATATTATCAACTTTTTTTAAAATTGTCAGTTTTTCTTCGGTAATTTCACCAATGATTCGAATAGCTAATCCTGGCCCTGGAAATGGATGCCTGTACAGTATTTCCCTTGGGAGCCCTAAGATTTCTCCTACACTTCGAACTTCATCTTTAAATAATTCTCTAAGTGGCTCTACTATTTTTAAGTCTATATTCTCTGGAAGTCCCCCCACGTTGTGATGACTCTTAATCTTGAATGTTTTTTTTCCAGATTTCGCACTTTCTATGACATCTGAATATATTGTTCCTTGAATTAAATACTCACAATCTTTCTCTTTTTTTGCTTCTTCTTCAAAAACTCTGATAAACTCTTCGCCAATTATTTTACGTTTTTGTTCAGGATCAGTGATTCCTTTTAATTTGCCTAAAAATTGTTCTTGGGCATCTACGGTGGTCAAATTTAAACCGATATAGTCTCTGAACGTACTTTCAACTTCTTCAACCTCATTCATTCTCAAAAGGCCATGGTTTACAAAGATGGCTTTCAGGTTGTTTCCTATAGCTCTGTGGGTTAATACAGCGGCAACCGATGAATCTACTCCTCCTGATAAAGCTATAATCGCTTTTTTATCACCGATTGTGTCTTTTATTTTATTTATCTTATCTTCAACAAAGTCCATCAAAGTCCATGAACCTTTCAACCCACATATGCCATGAACAAAATTTTTCAATATATCGATTCCAAATTCAGTATGCCTAACTTCAGGGTGAAATTGGATGCAGTATATATTTTCTGATTCGTTTTCAAAAGAAGAGATGATATTGTTTGAAGTGAGAGAAGTAATTCTAAATTTCTCAGGAACTTTCGTCACCATATCCTTATGGCTCATCCAAACGTTAAATACGCTTGGAAGCTTTTTAAATAACAGAGATTGGTTGGTTATGGAAATTTTAGTTTTTCCATACTCAGCTATACCTCTTTGTTCAACCTTTCCACCAAGTTTCTTCGCCAAAAGCTGCATCCCATAACAGATACCTAAAATAGGAAGTTTGGCATGAAATATTTCATCTGATACATGGGGAGCATCAACATCATAAACACTATCAGGTCCACCGGACAAGACTATACCTTTCACGTTGTTAAGGGATATAGTATCGTCATATTGTGCTACTTCTGAAAATACCCCCAGATCTCTAATCCTTTTTGCTAGAAGCTGAGTGTACTGAGAACCATAATCGATGACAAGAATCTTTTCCATTGAGAGACCTCCGAAATTGATATGCTTTTACTATAAACCCATAAGATCATAAAATTATAACCCTATTTTTTTTATCAGGTTCGTATGAGGATAAATTTGTATTTTTGTATAATAAAGTGTAAATATTACTTGCCAAAAAATCGTATTCAATCTGATTTAAATAGATTTCAGGTATACTTTCATACTTTTTTTTACTTGATAATAGTTTGTCGTTTAATCTATTATATATTTTTCTGTATCTCGATGGGGTAGTAATAATTGGATAAGTAGAAAGATCTTTTATTTTACCCAGCAATTCTTGACCCTTCTTTGTGAAGGCTAAAACCCTTAAATATTGTGGTCCATAATTGTTATATAATTTTACATCTTTCTCTTTTAAATCAAATAGAATCTTTAAAAGCGTCCTTTTCACTCTTGTCAACGTAAACCTTTTCGTCTTAACGTTGTTTACTAATTCTGTAAGATTGGAACTTGTTTTGGAAAATTTTGAATACCTTGTTTCTAATCCTTCTTTTACTCCGTCTATCTGAATGAATTCTTCTCTTTTCATCATTCGCAACTTAGCTAAAACTATGTCTCGCATATCTTCAAATATTATTGGGGCTTTACCTTTCTCAATCTCCCTAAGTAGAACTTCATAAGAAAAGGGTGGAACTCCTTGCTTAACTTTGTTCATCTCTTTTTTTTCTATAAGATTTCGTATTGCAGTGGCGCTGGAAATTTCACCGGTGAATTCTTTTTGATTGTATTCCGCCTTTATTCTTTGAATAGTATGTGGAACGATCTTTGAATTATATAATTTTAAGGCATTTAAATACTCCAAACCTAAGATATCGTTTGATTGCTCTAATATGTCTAGTACATTGTGTTCGTAATTTGAAGATTCTAAATGCTCAACTAAAGCAAACTTTCTAGCATTTGGGAAGGATAAACCTTTTTTTAAATTTTTGTTGAGTAACTTCTTAAAATTTTTGGGTTGCTCGTATAAAATGTTCGATATTTTATCTAAAACTTCTAAATTACTAGATTCACTTCCAAAAACTATATCTGTAACAACATTGGTTCTCTCTAATACGCCTATGGCTCCTGTTGCGAATCCACTTGCATCTTGTATACAATAGACAAATGGTAATTCCAAGACAACGTCTACTCCCATATTAACAGCAATTTCGGCTCGAGAAAACTTATCCAAGATTGCAGGTTCTCCTCTTTGGACAAAATTCCCACTCATTACAGCGATTGTGTAATCAGGGTTAATTAAAGTTTTAGCTTCTTTCAAATGATGGAGGTGCCCGTTATGAAAAGGATTGTATTCAACAACTATACCTAAAACTTTCAAAATTGATCTCCTTTTTAAAAAATAGCCTTTTATATTTATTATACCATATTTGTATACGTCATTTGCAGAGCAAATGAGGTTTTGGGTGCTGTTCAAAAGCATTACGAATAAAGTTTTTTGCAGAAAGCAGCAAAAAAATTAATTAAGTATTTAATGAATTATAATCTAAATATGTTAAAATTATAAAAAATAATCCAACCGATATAATTAAAAAAGGAGTCATAGAAACTAATGAATATTTTACTTTCAAATGACGATGGAATAATGTCTCCAGGTATTATTACTTTAAAAACTTATCTGCAAGAAAAGCATAATGTTTACGTTGTCGCCCCCGATATAGAACGAAGTGCAACTGGACATGGAATTACAGTCAGAAACCCTCTTTGGGCTAAAAAAGTTAAGTTTGGAGATACTTTTTTTGGTCATGCAGGGAATGGAACACCTGCTGACTGTGTTTAAATAGGATTAGATGCAATATATAAAGATATACATTTCGACTTTGTAATCTCCGGTATAAACAGGGGAGCGAATCTGGGAACGGATGTCCTTTATTCTGGTACCGTGTCTGCAGCATTAGAAGGTGCTGTTGGTGGTTATCCTTCTATCGCTGTTTCCTGTGTTGACTTTTCTAATCCTAACTTCGAAGATGGGGCAAAGGTTGTTTTGAATATCTTGGAAAAATTAGATTTGAACAATTGGCCTGAATTTACTACATTAAACATTAACATCCCAAGAATTCCGTATGATGAAATGAAAGGTTTAAAAATTACCAAGCAAAGCAGAAGAAGATACCAAGATTACTTTGAAGAAAGAAAAGATCCTTTTGGAAATTCTTATTATTGGATGTTGGGAAATATCATAGAAGATGATAACGATGATAATTCAGATTATAATGTAATAAAACAAGGTTATGTTTCTGTAACCCCACTGAGTGTTTTCATGACAAAGTATGATTTTATAGATGAATTAAAATCACGGTTGGAGGTTTAAAGAGATGGAAATTCGACTCATTGGAGACCCTGTTTTAAGAAAAAGGGCGAAAAAAGTGGAAAAAATCGATGAAAACTTAGAAAATGTCATTGATGAAATGTTTTCGACAATGTATCTATACGACGGAGTAGGTTTAGCCGCACCTCAAGTGGGAATATCGTTGAGGTTTTTTATTATGGATTCTAGAGAAAACGAAGGAGACAGCCTCACGGCAAATAACGAAAAGGGCAAAAAAGTTGTTATTAACCCCGAAATAATAGAGTTCTTGGGAAAAGAGGTTAGCTTTGAAGAAGGGTGTTTAAGCATTCCTGATATATTTGAAGATGTAGTAAGAGCAGAAGGTGTGAAGGTTCGTTACCAGGATTTAAGCGGAAAAGTTATTGAGGAAGATCTTCACGGATATCAGGCAAGAATATTCCAACATGAAACAGATCATCTTGATGGGATTTTATTCACCGACAAATTACCCCTTGTAAAGAAAGCCAGGTTAAAAAAAGAATTAAACAAACTGATAGAAAAGGGGAAAAATCGCTCATTAGAGTTAGAGGATAAGGTTAAATTATGACAACTAACAACGATTTTAAAATTGTTTTCATGGGTACCCCTGATTTTGGAGCTGAAGTTTTAGAAGAATTAATAAATCACAATTTTAATGTTGTCGGAGTATTTTCCCAACCTGACAGACCTAGAGGGCGCGGAAAAAAACTTCAACCAACTCCAGCTAAGGAAATTGCCCTCAAATACAATATTCCCATATTTCAACCAAAAAGTGTTAATAAAGGAGAAGGCTTTGACTTTTTGAAAGAGTTGAATCCTGATATTATTATTACGGCTGCTTTTGGAAAAATATTGAGAAAAAACGTTTTAAAACTACCACAAAAAGGATGTTGGAACGTTCATGCATCTCTGTTGCCAAAATATAGGGGAGCTGCTCCTATTCAAAGAGCTATAGAAAACGGAGAAAAAGAAACAGGAATCAGTATTTTCAAGATGGTAGAAGCTCTGGACGCAGGAGATATTGCCATTCAAAAAAGTATACCCATTGAAATAAACGACAATTATGGCGTAGTTTATGAAAAATTATTAGCTCTTGCCAAAGAAACTGTGTTGGAGTTTTTAAATTCATTCGATCGGTTAATTTTGAAACCACAAAATGAAGAAGAAGCCTCATATGCAGAAAAAATTACAAAAGAAGACCTAATTGTAGATTTTGATAATGATACTCTAAAGGTTCATAACAAAATTAGAGCTTACGATCCCTACCCTGGAGTAAGAAGCATATACGAAAAAGAAGAGGTAAAGATGTTTGGCTCGGAATTTTCTGTTGATTTGACGACAATTGAAAATAAAGAAGAGCCAGGAACAATAATTGATATTGAAAAAGATGGCATAATTGTAAAATGTAGAAATGGGGCTGTAAAAGTGAAAGAGATACAATTCCCAGGTAAAAAAAAGATAACCACAATAGATGCCATCAATGGCAAAAAACTAAAATTACTTGGGCAGTTTAGACCTTATTAAAGAATAGCTTTTCAACGTTGCTTTTTATTATCTCTTTCAAAGTTTCAATATCAATCCCTTTTATTTCTGATATTTTCTCATAAATATACTTTACGTAGGTTGGTTTGTTCCTTTTTCCTCTAAAAGGTACAGGAGGTAAAAAAGGGGAATCTGTTTCAGGCAAAATTCTTTCAACAGGTGTTTTTTCAACCACTTCCCTCAATTTATTATTTTTTGGATAAGTAATTGGACCATCAAACCCTATATATAAGCCCAAATCCAAAAATTTCTGAGCCTTTTCCCAATCACTTGAAAAGCAATGAACCACACCTTTATACTCAGATAATCCTTTTTTTTGTAAAAAATTGTATGCCTCATCATACGCATCTCTAATATGAAAAACTACTGGTAAGCCTACCTCTTTAGCAATATCTAATTGGGTATCCAAACTTTTATACTGGTCCTGTTTATTAGTTTCCCAATGAAAATCCAATCCGATTTCTCCAATTGCAACTATCTTAGGTTTTCTTGATAGTTCTTTTATTTCATCTAAATCCGTTTCCTTTAAACCTTCGCTTTCGGTGGGATGTATCCCAACAGTTCCGAATATTTTTTCTTTATTTTTTACGAAATCAACTACATTTTTAGAAGTCTCTACGTTTATACCTATTTCGATCAACAGATCCAACTCTTCATTAACTTTTTTCATTATCTCTTGTCTATCCTCATCAAACTGTTTGAGTAACAAGTGGCAATGAGTATCAATAAAATTCAATTTATTTACTCCCTTCTCAAATAGAATACACTATCTTCTAAAATTATACAGATTGAGACCAACTTCTGAATCAAATTTTCTATCTACAGTGCCATCTATACTTTCAACGATTATTTCTGCGGTTCCACTAACTATTGCAGAATTCAAATGCCCACCATATGAACGAAGATCAGAATCTGAGATAATCACATGTAAGTGCAAATAAGTCTCTCCATTCATAGTAGATATATTTCCTGTGAGATTCAATATTTCAAAGTCTCCTTTAAACTCTTTTGAATAGTATTTCTTCTCATGGGTATTGAACAAACCAATAGTTATAGCGTTCGTTGAACCTAAACCATATACAGTGCCTAATTTTATTGAATTTTTTGTACAAAAGTCTTTCAAAGTTGAAAATATTTCTTCTCCCTTATCTAATCTAACTATGTATTTACTACCAAATTTAGCATAATCCATTCGATACTCCCCCCTCCAATTAGATTAATGAAAATCATACCACACATTTGTTATGATGGCTTTAAGCAAAAGAAAAACATTATAAGGGTGCTTTATTAATTTATAATTAATGATTTTTATGATAAAATATAAAAGAACGTTTAAAATTCTCTCAGGCTACGGAGCGAAGGGGTAACAGGATCCCTTCCTTAATGGACGTGGAACGGGTTGAAAGGGTGAGAAAATCACTTCCCTAGATGGGTGGGAGCATTTGCCGCAGTGTGCAAAAAATGTTTTTAAATGATTTTGACCTTGATTTGGGGTTTTTAAGGGGAACCCCCTTAATGGCCATGGGTGGGCTGCGGGGCGAAGGGGCGCAAACGTAGATAGAATAAATATTTTAGAAACTAACTAATTTTTAAAAATAAGTTTTTGCTTCTAAAAAGGTTACAGTTTGGAAAGGAGAAGAAGATGAAAAAAGCTTTTGTTTTTGATTTGGATGGTACTCTTTTAAATTCTGAGGTAAGAATTTCACCAAAAACATATCAAGCTCTAAAAAAGTTGAAAGAAGAAGGCCATCTTATTGTAATAGCAAGTGGAAGAATGTATGCATCGACTATGTACGTTGTTGAAAACTTTCTACCGTTTTTGAAAGGGAACGTGATTATTTCCTCCTACAACGGCGGATACATAGTCGACCTCAATGGAAAAGTAGTCTTTGAAAAAGGTGTTTCAAAGGAAAGTGCTGTCAAATGTATAAAATTCCTTAGAGACCTTAAGATCCACAGACATATCTATATAAACGATAAACTTATTTCAGAAATAGACGATAAAGAGATTAGAGATTACTCTAAACATTCATTTGTTGATTACGTGCTAGTAGATGACTTAATATCTGAAATAGAAAATTCATCTCACCCAACATTAAAAATATTAGCAATTGGAGAGCCTGATAAAATAAACCTCGTTAAAAAATTGGCGGAAAAAGAGTTTCAAGGAGAGTTTAACCTCATGAAATCTTGGGATACTTATTTGGATTTTATTCCTTATGATGTCTCCAAAGGAAATAGCTTGAAGATAATTTCAAAAATGTACAACTTAGATCCCAACACTCTATACGTTTTTGGTGATTCCGAAAACGATATAGACATGCTTGAATTAACAAAAAACAGTTTTGCCATGGGAAACGCTAAAGAAGATGTAAAAAAAGTAGCAAATTATTTGATACCAAGTAACGATGAGGACGGTGTGGCATATGCCATTGAAAAGATACTGGCTGACGATATCGACAATGTTAATATTTAGCTTTACTTTTGGAAGTATATACGATATAATACAAGAGGATAATCATATAGTTGGAAAATTTTTTCATACGTTAAAAGATATTGAAATTGCTGAAATAGACCCAAATTACATGGTGGGGTATTTTTTGGATTTACATGAAATAGATTCCGAACTTTGTTATTTGGCGTTAGGTTCAGTTAGAAACTTTTCTTTAATTCAGGATTTTTCAAGAGAATTAGGTTATTACCTTAAAAACTTGGGAATAGATTTTGTTGTATTCGGTAATTTAATGGTTTTGGAAAAAGATGCGGATGATCCTTTAAAGTATATTGGAAATTCCCCTTATTTGATATCTGAAATCATTTACCGAATGATAAGAGGATTAGAAACAAGTGGTGTTACCCCTGTAATCATTGTAACATCTAAAGACGATAGAAACGCAACTCAATCCTTACTTCAAAAAGGCGGATCATTTTACACTTATTCAGATCAAATAAAAAATGTGGACCTCTTTTTTGATGGTAATAATCTTTACCTTCAGAAAAACAATCTATTTTCCCTTCCATGGAATTACGGGAAAGGTACTCTTGAAGAGACTATTCAAGAAATTTTTAGCAATAGCATTATTTTAACGGGATGGCGTGATGAAGGCGAAAATTTATTATATAGAAAAATAAATACTACAGATATAAAATCAGTAACCTATTTTTCTAAATCAGTGGAGGAAAATGCAAAGAAGGTCTTTTCTGGCGAATTACTACCTACCGGAAATAAAAATTGGTAAACGTTCTTTCATTATTTCTTAGGGGGGCTAAAATTGAAAAGTATTGGTTTAGATACATCTGGAAAAATGATCGTAAAAGGACCTCAAAAGGCAAGAGGCATATTGACTGTTTCTGGTTCGAAAAACGCTGTGCTACCAATTATGGGAGCATCCTTACTCACTGATGATGACATTGAGTTAAGAAATGTCCCTGATTTAGCCGACGTTAGAACAATGATCGAAATACTTGAAAGTGCAGGGAAAGTAATAGAACGTTTTGATGATCAACTTATAATTAAAAGCTCCGGAACTATCAATTCTGAGATTCCATATGAACCCGTAAGAAAAATGAGGGCTTCTTTCAACGTTTATGGTCCATTAACCCTTAGAAATGGTTATGCGAAAGTTGCCCTTCCAGGCGGATGTTCTATCGGTGCAAGGCCTGTGGACTTTCATTTAGAGGGTTTAAAGAAGTTGGGAATAGAAAGTACGATCGAACACGGTTTCGTAACCAGTAAATTGAACAATCCCAATAGCCTAATAAATATATCTTTACCTTTTCCAAGTGTTGGAGCCACAGAACATGTCTTAACCACTGCTTGCTTGTTGGAAGGTGTAAAAACGACTATAACTAATTGTGCCATCGAACCAGAGGTAACAGATTTAGTTAACTTTTTAAACAAAATGGGAGCTAAGATAACGGGTGGGGGAACTTCAATATTGAAAATCGTAGGGGTAAAAAAATTATCAGGTGTAAAATACACTATAATCCCTGACAGAATTGAAGCTGGCACCTATATTATACTAGGTAAACTCATTGGCAAAGAACTAACCATAAAAAATGTATCAGCTGAGCATCTAGATAGTTTATTCTCAATATTTGAAAATATAGGAAGCCCAGTGAATTACGATGAGAAAAAAAGAGAAGTAAAAGTAGAAGAAACTTCTATGGATACATTGAACAGTATCAGCATGGAAACATCCCCTTTCCCAGGATTCCCAACAGATTTACAACCTCAAATCACAACATTTTTATCTTTGGTCCCAGGAAGATCTACAATAACTGAATCTGTATTTAAAAGTAGATTTTATCACATCGATGAGTTGAACAGAATGGGAGCAAAGATCAGGGTAGAAGACAATACAGCAATTATAGAAGGGGTAAACAAACTATCAGGGGCACCTGTAGAGGCCACAGATCTAAGGGCCGCTGCAGCGTTACTTATAGCGGGACTCGTTGCAGAAGGAGAAACAATCATCTCAAACGTGGATCATATTTTCAGAGGATACGAAAACATACACGAAAAATTAGAACAAGTGGGTATAGACTTAATTTACGAAAAATAGATTTCTTTCTTATAACTTCAAAAAAGCTGGCTTTAAAAAGCCAGCTTTTTGATTTATGGGTCATCTTAGAATTTAAATTGGGCTTTGAGATATAGATACCAATGTAAGTCTGCTAAGGTATCTGCTCCGTTTACATTACCATAAACGTCCAGAGTTTCGTTACCAAGGTGGGCTCCTGCAGAGATGTAGTCGTTGATAGCATAAGAAACGTTAGCTATATACGCTATTGGATTTTCTTCTGGTTCTCCATCTTCGAAGAAATAGTAAACATCGGCAGCTAAGGTTACAGGAACTTCAGCCACACCGTAGGTTAAATATCCATGAGGTGTAATAGATAATGTGCTTGCAAAGTCAGTTAAGTCAGCAACTTCGACGGGAACTTCTACTCCTACAACACTTAGATCGGAAATAGCGTATTCAACGGTTGGAGTAAGAGCTAAGGAATATACGGGAGTTGCATCTAATAAATTTATTGTTAATTTATCAGTTAAATCTACTGTCAACGGGGCCGCAAGATAGCTTACATCTACTCCTGCTGTAACTTCTTGTTTATCGGCAACGAAAAGACCGGCTCCACCTTCTTCTGCATAAACTGTTTCTAGGTTATTCTGCCATGTGAAACCAACGTGAGGTGTAACTGTTACAGGGTCCATTTCTAATGGGTATTCATAAGCTAAATCTACTCTGTAAGCACTTGTGGAGTCATCAGTTGTGTCATCTCCAAAATTCAGTAAGCCAAAAACTAAATCAGCGCTTAAACTTCCTGGGACTGGTACTTCTGTAACTTTTCCTTCAAGGGTAACTCTGTTGTTG
>LDZT01009986.1_pt1 | contig 12953 bp, 15 predicted proteins | sample 615521 | NCBI WGS metagenome assembly LDZT01 (sample SAMN03408292, study PRJNA278302) | terrestrial metagenome | isolation source: oil reservoir sample SB1 | place: USA: Alaska, North Slope, Schrader Bluff formation | collected 2011-09
ATCTTGGGAAATTTTAAAAACAGTTTTTACTTTGGAAACAGGGATTTCTAATTCTTTGGCAATTTCTTCTTCAGTCGGCTCCCGGCCTAATTTTTGAGTTAGCCGGCGGCTAGTTCGATAGACTTTGTTAATTGTTTCCACCATATGAACCGGAATCCTAATCGTCCGGGCCTGATCAGCAATGGCTCGAGTGATAGCCTGGCGAATCCACCAAGTAGCATAAGTAGAAAACTTAAAACCCCGGCGCCAGTCATATTTTTCGGTCGCTCGAATTAATCCCTTGTTGCCTTCCTGAATTAAATCCAAAAAGGGCAGGCCCCGACCAATATATTTTTTGGCAATGGAAACCACTAAACGAAGATTGGCCTCAGTAAGATGTTTTTTGGCCTCAATCGAACCGGCTTCAACTTTTTTAGCCAAAGAAATTTCTTCTTCGGCTGTCAAAAGATCAATCCGGCCAATCTCTTTTAAATAATTTCTAACCGGATCAGTGACTTCACCGGTTTGAGCTATGATCTTTTCAATTTGGGCGGCCAATTTATTAAAATCTTCCTGCTCCCCTTCATCTAAATCAACAGACTCAAAAATGTCTATCCCTTTCTTTAAAGCTTGATGATAAAACTCGTCTAACTCTTCAATCCTTTCTTCAGCGTCAGGAAAAACAATCAAAACTTCATCTTGAGTTAAAAAGCCTTCATCTTCGCCCTTGGCAAGAAGCTCTTTTGCCTTAGCAGAAAGGACTATTTTCCCCCCAGCTGATTCTTTTGTCGTTATCTCTTTGGCCTTAGCAGATTTCTTTTTCTTTCTTGTCTTTTTTTTAGCAGTAGTTTTTTTAGCCATAATCAACAGCCCTTATTTTATCATAAGTAAGAAGCCATTAATGAAGCTTTTTTATTTTTTGGTCAATTTTGTCAATTTGGCCAGATAGTTCTTCAACTCTTTCTTCTTTGTTAGCTTCCTCAGCCTGACGAATTTTAGCAGAAAGGCTTTTCCTTTTTTCTTCCAAAAAAATTAGTTCTAATTCTCTTTTGATTTTGGCAATTTCCTTGGTTTGGGCTTGAGGGTCGGCTAATTTTTCCGGTAGAGGATAAACAAAAAAATTATTAAAAATTGTTACTAATTCTTCTGGTAGTTTTTCGGCAAATTTTTGGCTATCAAAATCATCATCCTCATCAGCTGATAAATATTCCTCTAAAGCCTCAATAATCCTTGCCAGACCAGGATTGGCGACAAACTTTTTAAGTTCATCATCAGCCAGCTCTTGCTGGTGATTTTCCTGAAAACAAAGAGCAAAAAGATAATCAGCTAAAACCTGGCGGCGATCTTTTTTTTCTTCTTGATGAAAAGATTGTCGATTGTTCTTTTCGGCCGTCAAAGCCGAACCCGATTTTTGAATTTTCTCCCAAACTGCCTCTGAATCAACCTTTAGCTTAGCCGCTAAATCTTGAATATAGTGGGATCGTAAGACCTCGTCATCAATACCCGATAAAATTGGGGCTACTTCATCAACGACTTTCTTTTTTCCCCAGGCTGTGCTGATATCAAATCGTTTTAGGGCTGAAGAAATGTAAAAATCAAAAATCGATTGAGCTTTTTTAATTTGTTTTTTAAGAAATTCCGGGTTGGCTTGGGCCGCCTCATCGGGGTCTTTAAATTTATCACCCAAAGAAACCACCCGAACATTTAGCCCCTCATTAACCGCCAGCTGAAGCCCCCGCCGGGCGGCGGCATCGCCGGCCGAATCGGCATCTAAAGCCAAAACCAGTTCTTCGACATAACGACCAAGAAGCTTAATTTGTTCCTCCGTTAGGGCGCTGCCCTTAATGGCAACAACATTTTTCACTCCAGCCTGGTAAGGGGAAATCATATCAAACTCTCCCTCTACCACCACCGCCTGCTTAGTTTTCCGCAAAGCTTCTTTGGCTTGATTAAAACCAAAAAGAAGCTGGCTCTTATGGTAAATATTTGTTTCCGGAGTATTAATATATTTACCGGTATTTTCTTGAGGGGTGACTATTCGACCGGAAAAACCAACAATATTGCCACGATTATCATAAAGAGGAAACATAATCCGACCCCGAAAACGATCAGTCAAATTGCCCCGATCATTTTTAAAAACCAAACCTGAGGCCTCAACCTCTTCGGGAGAAAAATCTTTTTTTTCAACTAAAAATTTACCGATAAACTCGTATTCATTAGGAGCATAGCCTAACATAAATTCTTCAATTGCTGCCTTCTTAATGCCGCGATCGGATAAATATTCTCTAGCCTTTTGACCAACCTTGTGTTTGGTTAATAAAAAATGGTAGGTTTCGGCGGCTAAATGATTAATTTCATAAAGCTGACGCCTTTCGGCCTCATTGGGACCAGGTCGATAAGATTTAAGTTTCACTCCGACTCGGTCGGCCAAATATCTTAGGGCTTCACCAAAATCCATCTTTTCATATTCCATTAAGAATTTGTAAGCATTCCCTCCTTGGCCGCAACCAAAACATTTGAAAATTTGCCGCTCCGGAGAAACAATAAACGAGGGGGTTTTTTCGGAATGAAACGGACAATTGGCCTTAAAATTGCGACCGGCTTTTTTTAGCGGCACCCGTTCATTAATCAACTCAACAATATCAACCTTGGATAAGACTTCTTCAACTTGATCCATATATACAATTATAGCTTATTGGCTAAAAATTAGCCGATAATATACAATTCTTCTTCGGCCCGGGTAACGGCGGTATAAAGCCACCGGCGCCAATCTTCATCGGTCGATTTGGCAAACCGCTCTTCAAAAAGAACCACTTTCTTGGCTTGGGTTCCCTGGGCTTTATGAACCGTTAGAGCATAACCGAAATCAAATAAATCCCCCTTAATCTTTCTTCTTTGACTGGTGAAATTGAGAGTTTCTTTATTATTAAACTGATCAGCAGAAACTAAGCCTCCATACAAATCTTTTTCTTCATCCATGGCAATTTCGGCCACGTACCAATCGTCATTTTTTTTCTCAATAAAATTAACCGTCCCCAACATGCCGTTATAAATCCCTTTTTCATGATTATTCCGTAAACAAATCACCCGATCACCGGATTGAGGGAAAGGAGAATCAAGCCCTAAGTTTTTTCTAATCTGAGTATTAAGACGAACCCGAGTATTGTTATAACCACACAAAATCAACATTCCGGGCTGATAACCGGCCAGCCAATCAGCTACTCTTTCGGCCGCTTCAGAGCTGGTCTTTTTAATTTTTAGCACCTGAGAGCTAAACTCTAGGGCGGGAATTGATCCGTGCTGACGAGCAATAGTCGCCACCTTGATAATCGGATTGTCTTGAGCTTGACGGTGAATATTTTCTAATCGCAAATCCGGCTTGTTCATTAGATTGAAGTGGCCTCTAATTGGGGGAAGTTGGCCGTGATCGCCAACGGCAATAATGGGAATTTGATAAGAAACTAAATCTTGCCAAATCGCCTCATCAACCATCGAGGCCTCGTCAATAATAATAAGATCAAATTTTATTTCCCGTCGCCTCTCCCAGCCAATGATTTGGCCTTTTTTGCTAACTATAGGTGAATAAATTAATGAATGAATAGTGCCGACAAAGTCTTGATCTAAGAGAGCTTCTTGATCGCTAAGGCTTTTTTTCAACACTCGAGCCGCTCGACCGGTAAAACTGGCAAAAGCCACTTTTAATTTTGGTTTATTATAATGAATCTTTTTCCGATAAATTCCAACTAAGGTAGTCTTGCCGGTACCGGCATAACCACCCAAGGTAACAAAGCCCCCTTGGGGCTTTTTTTGCCAGGTTAACAATTGATCTAAAACTTTTTTTTGGTCAACCGAAAGAGATAACATCTTCATCCTTATATTTTAACTCATTAAAATAAGCTTTAAATCAATTAAAAATATTAATGAAAAAAAGGAAAAAAGAAAATTTTTGGATAAATTATTTACTCTTGAGTTTTTTGCCGATAGGAAAAAAGAGAGAAACGAAGAAAAAGCGAAACCAAGCCTTTAAGAAAAGGGGGAAGATAAATTTAAATGAACCGCTTAAAATAAGCAATCCAAAAAAACCTATCTTCCCTGTGGTTGATAAAACCTAAAAAATAAAAGGGAAAAGGCTTAAGCCTCTGACGATAAGTTAGAAACTTGTCGTTCTCCTTGTTTCATTTGAGACAAAGTTCTCTGGCCAAACCAAACAATCGCCAAAACGAGTGCTAACCCTAAAATCAGAAAATATTCTGATAGGGTTAAAAAGATGGTTTCCAAAGAAAAGGTGATTGGATTAGGATTACTAAGATAGCTTCCCCAAATGTTTGTCCCTAAATCATATAGGAACATCAAAACGAAAAAAATTCTTGCTCCAATTAAGGTTTTCTCGTTTAAGACAGGAAGAATAATTCGATAAACGCTTTCATTCTTAATTGCTTTCTCAACCTCCTTAAGGTCTAGGAAAAGCAGTGCCGCTAAGATTTCAGACAGCGATGTCATGATCGATAATCCTAAGGCTATCTCTTGAGAAAGACCAATCTTCCTCATTGGAATAACACTTAGTTCAAGGTCTCTTGCGAACAAGTAAACCCCGACCACCACCATAGCTATCCCCGAAATCACTAAAAATAAAAAGAAAACAAGACTCAAGCAGTAAAGAAAGCACCTACCGAAAGACTGATACTCCTCCACCTTGGCCTCCTCCCTGTTTGTCAAAACCTTTTCGCGCTATTGCGAAAATTAAGCTAAATTATACCAAACAGTCCTATAATATTCAATTTTGGGAAGGCGGGGGCCAAAGAGGTTAAAAATTTAAAGACTGTTCTTACGGCCGCTCTTAGCATAAAAAAACATTGCCAACTCTGCTCCTAAAATAATCCCTAAAAAATTTATAACAAAATTATTTATTTGGCCAGTAAAGTTAACCATATCTTGAGCAATTAAATAAAAAGTAGCGTAAGAAATTGGCGGCACCAAAGAAATGGCTACAGCAATACCAGCGCTAGTATCGGAGGATTTGGGCCAAAACCACAATAGAGCGCTAATTATGCCGATGATTAGAGCAACAAAAAAATTATCAATGAGCAAGGCCTCAGGGGGAGGGTTTATCTGGTTTAGGTCAAGATGAGCCAAATTTAATAACCAAAAAATAAAACTTGTTACAAAAACTGCCCCTATTACTAAAAACAAAGAGCCAACCGCTTTAAAAACTTTTTTAAAATTACCCGACCTTGCCAAAACCACTAACGAAACGATTGGATCAATAAAAGGAGCTACCAACATTGAGCCAATAATCAAATAAATATTATTAGCTTTGACCCCAAAAGAAGCAATTAGGGCCGAAAAAATAGAAAGCAAAATTAAATCCTGATCAGGTCTTATTTCCTCTATGGCTCTTTTTTCTAGAGATTTAAGATTCAGATGCTTCATGAAAATAATATATCAGGGGATTAAGAGAAGGGCAAACGTTTATATGCAGAAGGGGTGGGACTTCCTTCGCTTTGCTCAGGATAAACTTCTCGCCCCATCCTTCCTAGCGGAAGGGGTGGGACTCGAACCCACATGGGCTTAGCGCCCGCTGGTTTTCAAGACCAGTGGAATAACCATTATCCGACCCTTCCGCGAATTATTAAATACTATTTTTCAAAAGATGTTTTATTCTTTCTCAACCTTTGCCAGATTTTAAGAATAATTCTTCTCTTCTGGCGTCTTTCTTTGATAAAAACGCTTCACAATAAGTCAGTTTCCAAGATTTGCCATTCTTAGTACTGTCAACTTTTCCTTTATTATGTTCGTTTAGTCGTTTTTTAAGGTCGGATGTTAACCCCTTATATAGTTCTTTACTCTTTTTTAGAAATAGAATATAAACGTAATACATGGTTTTTCCGCCCGAGGCGGACCCGCCTTGGACTGACGAGAGCAGTTCCTCAAGCCATTCTCAAGCTCAAGCACCCTTCCAAATTAAAGCTGGCGTTCCCGGCGTGATTCGAACACGCGGCCTACAGTTCCGCAAACTGTCGCTCTATCCAGCTGAGCTACGGGAACAAGACAAAAACACCGCCTTTTTATAAATTATATATTTAAAATGATTTTTTATCCCGCTTTAGCGGAATATCCAGCTCCCACCGTCGCTTATTAGTTGCCTTTTCAGTATTTTTCATAAACGGCTCCTAATGCGCTCCTGGCGGGCAGGCCCTCCAAAACGGCGGACAGGGAACTTGTGGGAACAAGACAAATTAATTATACCAAAGACTGTTCAAAAAGAGGGTTTTGGAGTAGGGAGCTATTTTTCTTTTTTATCTTCCGAGGGAGAATCCAGAGGAAAGGTTTTAGCCAACCAGTCAGTGCTTTTTTCAATAAAATTAGGTTCCGGTTTATAGTAGGGCAAAAAGTCTTCCATAATTTTTCTAACCCCCTTTTTGTCTTGATTACCCAAGGGCATAATTAACCTTTTAGGAAAATTAAGTAGGGTGTTAACGTAAAGAATATTTTGATTTTCTTCCTGATCAATGAAAAAATAATCTAGACTATTCCAGGGGTGTTTTTGTTCCCCCCAGACTAAACCTTGATTAGTAATTTTATAACTAACCGTCTTGGGGGGTTGAGTAGAAAGGATGTAGTAAAGAAAAATTAAGGCAAAAATGGCGGCAATCAAAAAGTATTCCTTGGCAAAAAATAAAATAACAGAAATTAAAATAGCAATTGATAAAACCGTGGTCCAAAAATCCTTATTTCGGGGTTTAAAAATTCTTTCCGGGGCTTGCCAAGCAAGAAGGGTTTTAACTCGATAAGAAGGAATCACTTCTTGGGGAGGAGGCGGGCTTTGAGTGGTTTCTTCTTTTTTTTCAACCATTAAGATCATTTTATACTAATTGGCTTTTTATTTGCAAGAGGAGGATGTTCGATTAAAAATGGTGATTTTGATATAATTTGAGAGCCCCAAGGAGGAGTCGCCTAGCGGTCCATGGCACAGGTTTGCTAAACCTGCGAGTCTTATCACTCACGTGGGTTCGAATCCCACCTCCTCCGCAAAGCAAAGGGATGGGACGAGAAGCCTGTCCGCCTTTTGGCGGAAGTCCCACCCCTAATTTGATTCGGTTAGTCGGCAGTGATAAAATCCTAAATAGATGAAAGTTAAAAAAATAAAAAAAATCCGTGCCTTTATTGCCGGTTTATTGGCAACCCTCTATTTAAAAGCCCCCCATGTTTTTGCCCAAGTTATTCCTCCACCACAAGACGCAATGGTGGTATACGCCTCACCAGAAGTAATGACATGTGGAAGAAACAAGGTGTGCCGCTTTTTTTTGGATAACCTTAAAATTACTCTTAGTCTTGGCCTAATTATCTTGTTGGCAATAATATTCGGGCTAGTCAAACTCATTCTAAAAGCTCTTAGAAAAAAGCAAGATAAAAACACCTCTAAACCAAACAGTCAGTGAATGCTAAATTATTTTCTTTCTAAAATTAAGCTTCGTTTTTTTAAGAAAATCTTTTTTTTGCTTTATGAGGCTGGTTTTGTTCCTCCACCCCGGTTTGTTGTTTGGGATTGCACTAGAAAATGCAACTTAAACTGCGAGCATTGCGGAGCAAAAAAAGAAAAATATTCTACCGAGCTCACCACCAAACAAGTAAAATCCCTTGTCAGAAATCTTGCCGATTATAAAGTAAAATACTTTGTTATAACCGGAGGAGAACCTCTCTTACGAAAAGACCTTTTTGAAATTTTTGCTTTCGCTAAAGAAAAGGGCTTAAAAACAGGCTTGGCAACTAATGGTTTTTTTATCAATGCTGACAACAGTAAAATTATTGCCAAAATTTTCAATTCTGTTCAAATCAGCCTAGACGGCCCTCAAGAAACTCACAATAAAATAAGAAGAAATAAAAAAGCCTTTCAAAAAGCTATCGAGTCAATTAATTTACTTCAAAAAAATAATTGCCGGCAAATAGCAGTCTCTTCTGTTATTACCCCTTCTAATATCGGAGATTTACCAAAACTCAGCAAAATAGTAAAAGATCTAGGCATTGATATCTGGAAAATTTCTTCCGTTATGCCAATTGGAAACGCGGGAAAAAACAAAAATTTATATTTATCTGAAAAAGATTTTTTAGAATTTTTAAATTTCGTTAAAAACAATAAAGAAAGGTTGAAAATTAAGCTTGGGGAAAACCTTGGCTTTTTGGGAAAATATGATAAAAAAGCAAGAAGTGAGGCGTTTTTTTGTCCGGTAGGATTTTTGACTTGTTGCGTCGGAGTAAACGGCAACGTAAGAGGGTGCCCCGAACAACCTGACAATCAATATTTTAAAGAGGGTAATATTCTAAAAAAAAGCTTCAGGGAAATCTGGGAAGAAGGGTTCAAAAAATATCGGAATAAAGAGTTTTTAAAAGATAAGAATTGCCAAAAATGTAAATTCCAAAATAATTGCAATGGCGGCTGTTGGGTAATGAAGCTGGATAATATTAACTGTCCAACAAGACAGTACCATCTGCAATAAGAGGGATTTGTTTATTTTTCTTCTTACTAGCCCTAATCCTCAACAAAAACAGAAAATATTTTATATAATCTAGGCAAAGGGTAACTATTATCTGTTCCCGTAGCTCCCTGCCCGCCAGGAGCGCATTAGGAGCCGTTTATGAAAAATACTGAAAAGGCGCGGCTAATAAACGACAGTGGGAGCTGGATATCCCGCTAAAGCGGGATTTAAAAAATTATTTTAAATATATAATTTATAAAAAAGGGGGTATTTTTTTTCTTGTTCCCGTAGCTCAGTCGGATAGAGCGACAGTTTGCGGAACTGTAGGCCGCGTGTTCGAATCCTCTCGGGAACGCTAGTTTTCCAAGAGGCTTAATTTGGAAGGGTGCTCCGAACGGCTAAGGAACTGGTCTCGTCAGCCCAAGGCTGATCCGCCTCGGGCGGAAAAATTTAAGCAGCGAGAGTTTTTATTGGCTTAAGCTGTCTTTTAATTTAGAATCTAAAATTGGCAACTTGAGGTTTGTGATGCGTAGTTTGTATTTTGTAATTTGTGATTTGATGTTTGTAGTTTGGAGGGGTGTGAGAGCGGTCTAATCAGCAGGTCTCGAAAACCTTGCGGGCTTTTTGTTCACGTGGGTTCGAATCCCACCCCCTCCGCCAAGTGGAAGATGGGAAGAGAAGTTTACCCACCGTTTGGCGGGAATTCCACCCTCCACCATAGGTGTACAATACCCCTTAATGTCTATTACTAAGAATCTTGCCGGCCAACTTAAAAAGATCCAAGCGGAACTAACGATTCCCCATATTTCTCTTTTAGACTTAGAAAAACTTAGTCTTGAAACTAAAAAAGCCTTTGATGAGGCCATTAAGCGTCTGGAGATTAAACGCGATTTTCTCAAAAAGGCTGATATCCGCCGCGATCATTTAAAACTTTGGAAACATAAAGGCAAACAAGTTATTTTGCCGATTAATTGGCGTTATCTTTTGAGCGTTCCTTTCATCTATGGCATGATAATTCCGGCGATAGTTTGGCATATTGGTTTAGAAATATATCATCAAGTTTGTTTTCGTTTTTACGGCATTCCCCTGGTTAAGCCCCGGGAATATTTTATTTACGATCGCCAATTACTTTCCTATTTGAATCCATGGGAAAAAGTCAATTGTTACTACTGTTCTTATGTTAATAATTTAATCCGTTATAGTTCGGAAATTGGCGGCCGGACCGAGCGCTATTGGTGTCCGATTAAATACGTCCGACGGGTAGATAAGGCTCATTCTCAATATTCCCAATTTATTGATATTAAAGACGAAAAAACCCTTCGTCAAGAATGGAATAAGCTCCGGGATTTTTCCGATATTGATTCTAAAGAGTAACTGAGAGGCCCTAAAGGCGGGAATGTTCCGGTCTCCTGCCATAGTGTTATCTGAACGGTGGCAAAGTCTGTCGTTTTCCCTTAATTAATGGATTTGTTTCCCAACCTTGACAGGCTAATTCGGGCCGTCAGTCGGGGATGTGGATACAGCCGGAGTAATTTTGTATAATTGTTTTAGCATTGTGTTTGCCAAGTTTCGCCTTAAAACTTGTTCCCGTAGCTCCCTGCCCGCCAGGAGCGCATTAGGAGCCGTTTATGAAAAATACTGAAAAGGCGACTAATAAGCGACGGTGGGAGCTGGATATCCCGCTAAAGCGGGATAAAAAATCATTTTAAATATATAACTTATAAGAAAGGGGGTATTTTTTTCTTGTTCCCGTAGCTCAGCTGGATAGAGCGACGGTTTCCGGAACCGTAGGCCGCGTGTTCAAATCACGCCGGGAACGCCTGATATGAAAAGAAAATTTTCCGCCGGTGGCGTAGTTTATAAAAAGGAAAACGGCCAGACTTTCTGGCTTTTAATTCAACCGAAAGACACTGATCGCTGGCAGTTTCCCAAGGGGGCAATTGGGGCAGGTGAAAGTTCCAGAGAGGCTGCTTTAAGAGAAACTCAAGAAGAAAGCGGCGTGATTGGTCGGATAGTGGAGAAAATCGGCAGTTCTTCTTGGTGGTTTGTCGAAGACGGCGAAAAAGTCTTTAAAACAACCACTTATTTTTTAGTAAAAGCTAAAAAAGATACCGGTCGATTCAATGAAAAGGAAATTGAAAGAGTAGTTTGGTTCTCCTTTGGTGAGGCCAAAGAAAAGTTGACTTTTAATCAAGATAAAAAAAATCTAGCAAAAGCCCAAGAAACATTAATCAGCCGTTTGTTTTAAAGCCCTTCTTATCTTAAAATATCTCCATGCCTTGTCGATCCAAAGCAGTCGTTATTAATCGATCTTGTCCCAATTGTGAAGGACCAATTATCCTTATCTCTTTTTGCGATGGTTACGGTCTGGAAACTCCCCTCGAGGCTCACTGCAACCAATGCCGCCTGGCTTGGGATTTAGAAACCGGCCAGACAAGACATGGTGAAACTTTAAGACGTGATCTTTACTGGGCCAATGGCCATGGCAAAGAGCGCCGTTAACCTCCCCAAAGGAAGAACTGACTGTTATAATAGAGTTATCAAAAAAAGAGGAGAGGTCGCATAGTGGTCGAGTGCGCATGTTTGGAGAACATGTATGCCCGCAAGGGTATCGAGGGTTCGCCTTGCACCAGAGCAAAGCACGGTGCATGGCGCCATATACCGTATCTTGATGAAATTAAGATTCTGGTATAAGGCGAATCCTGTCATTATTTAAATAACAATTAATGAAGTTTTATTTTATTTACGTCTTACAGCAAAATAACAAACAATTTTACGTTGGGCTAACAGGAAATTTAGAAAGAAGGTTAAAAGAGCATAAAAACGGCAAGGTAAAGGCAACTGAAAAAAGAAGACCTTTAAAACTAATTTATTACGAAGCTTATAGAAATAAAAAGGATGCAGAAAAAAGAGAAAGGTATTTAAAAACAACTAAAGGAAAACGCACGTTAAAATTACAATTACATAATTATTTAAGTTAAGAGTTTACCTTGGAGAGGTCGCATAGTGGTCGAGTGCGCATGTTTGGAGAACATGTATGCCCGCAAGGGTATCGAGGGTTCGAATCCCTCCCTCTCCGCCAGAAGAACGAAAGGCTTTTTCTAATACAAAGAAATTAACAGGTCCGCCTTGCACCAGAGCAACCGCAGTACCAGAGCGAAGCACGGTACACGGCAAGAGCACGGTGCATGGCGCCATATACTGTATCTTGATGAAATCAAAATTCTGGTATAAAGCGAATCCCTCCCTCTCTATGGAAGAGTTAAAAATAAAGTATAAAAATATTGTTCTAAAAAATATAAAAAGTCTTTAAATTCCTTATTTTTAAATACATACTAAAATTTGCCCTGCTCATTTTTTATTACTAAAAAAGAGAGGGATAAAAGAGTAGTTTTCCACAACTTTCCCCCAAGAAAAATTACCGCAAAACCCTCAATTTATTGGGCCAGAGCTAATCCCCAAACTTTAGGAATTCCTACTTTTTTTAAAACTCTAGCGGCTTCTTTCATTGTCGTCCCGCTCGTCCAAATATCATCAACCAATAAAACCGGAGGAAGATTAGTAGAACAATTAGCTAATCTTATATTATTAATAATAAAAGCTCCTTTAATATTTTGACGCCGATCCTTTTTTTCTAAGCTAAATTGGGGTTTAGTTTCTTTATCTCTTAATAGCAGCTTTGTTTCTAAGGCTAAACCATAATGCCCGGCTGCTAACCGACCAATGATTTCGGCCTGATTAAAACCCCTTTGGCGGAACTTTTTTTTATGAAGAGGGATAGGAATAATTACCGGATCTTCGTTGTCAATAAAATTTTTAAAAGGTAAAAACCTATCATCATCTTCAAAATAAGCCAATCCGTTTAGAGTTAAATCTTTTAAAGCAGAGAAAAGATAGGGCTCAAATTTTATCTTGGCAATTATTTTCTTAAAAAAGGGGTGGTAAGAAAAAGCCGAAACCAGACCATCAAGAAAATAGCCTTTTTGGCAGCCTTGATGGGTTTGGCCAGTTAGGGAAGGCTTAAGACAATAAGGGCAAATTTGTCTGTCTAAATATGACATTTGCTTTTGACAAGAGGAGCAAATAAAACTACCTTGCTCTTGGCAAAGCAAACAATGGGGAGGAAATAACCAATCCAGAAAAACATGGCTAAGATTAACCATGTTTTAATTCTACTCCAAACAAGTAATCCTCTTAGAGATGATACCCTAGACAAGGTGATAAAATTAAAAGAATAATAATTGTTAAATTGTTACATTGCTAAATTGTTGGCGCGGAGTAAAATTCGCTACTCCCACCCCGTCATTCTGAGAGAGCCTGCCTGCCGGCAGGCAGGCAATAGCGACCGAAGAATCCCGTCCGAGGGGGGGGACGAGATCCTTCGGGTTTTGCCCTCAGGATGACGGGGGAGAGAAGGGGCTCAGGATGAAGACACATCACCCACCGTCATTCTGAAGCGTTAGCGAAGAATCCCGTTTGAGGACGAGATCCTTCGGGCTT
>LDZT01005170.1_pt1 | contig 12937 bp, 14 predicted proteins | sample 615521 | NCBI WGS metagenome assembly LDZT01 (sample SAMN03408292, study PRJNA278302) | terrestrial metagenome | isolation source: oil reservoir sample SB1 | place: USA: Alaska, North Slope, Schrader Bluff formation | collected 2011-09
CCCACACGGTGACGCCGCACTTCCAGCGATGCGGCCGGACCCGGACTCCCGCCCCTACCGAGGTCCTTCGAGACCGCCGGCGGCTCAGGGCTATCTAACAATGATTCAACAGACTCAAACTCACTTTGATTCTAGGTTATGGAGTTCCGTGTAGACAGGGCAATTCCTCTCATGTCGCATCTCCAGCCCAGGATATGCAGTCTCGGTAATCCGGCACCCGCCGTGCTGGCCCTACATCCCATCCAACGGACTCCGCACGCCCAACCCGCCCTTGTTGAGCACGTGTGTGTAGATCATGGTCGTGTTCACGCTCTTGTGTCCCAGCAACTCCTGGATCGTCCGGATGTCGTAGCCCGACTCGAGCAGCTGCGTCGCGAACGTATGCCGGAAGGTGTGACACGTCACATGCTTCTGGACCCCGGAGCGCAGGACCGCCTCACGCACCGCACGCTGGACGAGCGTCTCGTGTATGTGGTGCCGGCCCTGCTCTCCCGTCGCACGGCTCGTCCACCGGCGCTGTTGCGGAAACACCCACTGCCAACGCCACTCCGCAGCGGCATTCGGATACTTGCGCCCCAGCGCCTCGGGCAGCACCACCCTGCCCCAGCCGTCGGCAACATCCCGCTTGTGCACGACCTCGGCACGGCGGAGTTGGTCCTTGAGCGGGCCCTTCAGCGACTCGGGCAGCATGGTCACGCGGTCCTTGCCACCTTTGCCGTCGCGCACCACGATCTGGTTCGCACCGAAGTCGATGTCCTGCACGCGCAGGGAAAGACACTCGCTCAGCCGCATGCCGGTGCCGTACAGCAGCGCCGAGATGAGCCAGTACTCGCCCTCGAGCTCGGCCAGGACGGCCCGGATCTCGGCGCGGGTCAGCACCACCGGCAGATGCGTCGACTTGCGCGCACGGACAAGCCCCTCGAGTTCGCCGATATCCATGCCCAGCACATACCTGTAAAGGAAAAGCACGGCCGAGAGTGCCTGCGTCTGCGTCGACGCGCTCACGCCGCTATCGACCGCAAGGCTCGTGACGAACGCATTGATCTCCTCGGCGCCCATCTCTGCCGGATGCCGCATTCGGTGGAACCGTATGAAGCGCCTGACCCACTGCAGGTAGGCCTTCTCGGTGCGCGTGCTGTAATGACGCGCCCGCAGCTCCTCCACCATGATGTCGAGCAGCTTCGGTGGCTGAGGATCGGACATGGTCGGCTCCCGGGTGCGCGTTCCGTCGAAACATCATGCGCACGCGTAGGTCACCAGGATCCAACCGGGAACAAACCAGGTAAGCCATGACGCAGAGACGGAAGCACTGAGAAGGGTCTGATGAAGCGGCAGCCGAACGTGTCCAACACCGACCGCGTGGTGCGGTTCATCCTCGGAGGCGCGGCGCTCGGCCTTGGCCTCGCCTTCTGGCCGGTGGGCGCCGTCGTGGGCGTGCTGTTCGCAGCAGCGCTGTGGATCAGCGCCTGGACAGGCTACTGCCACATATACGAAGTGCTCGGCATAAGCACGCTCAAGCGCTGATCGTTCGCGCGCCTACTGCTTGTCCTTCACCGCCTCGGCGATCCCCGTAGCCCACTCGGCAACCGACGAGAAATCGTCGTCTCCCGGCCGATACTTCACGGTGAAGTCGTCGAACGGCATCTCGAAGCCGATCTCCTCGAGCCGCGCACGCATCTGCTTCTCCGCGCCCTTGCTCCAGCCGTAGCTCCCAAAGGTGGCCGCAAGTCGTCCGGTGGGCTTGAGTCCGGCCAGGTACTGCAGGTAGCCGGCCACTCGGTAGAGCATGCCGTGGTGGAGTGTGGGCGAGCCGAGGAGCAGCGCCTTCGCCTCGAGCAGCTCGGCGGTGACGTGTGCGATCGGCGAGACCGCGAGATCGTACACGACCACCTCGCACCCGGCCGCTCCCACCGCATCCGCGATCCGTGAGGCGAGCGCTGCAGTGGACCCCCACATCGTGCTGTAGGCGATCACGATCTTGTCGCGCTTCTCTCCCACGCCCCACCGCTGATACGACTCGATCACACGTCCGATCTCCTCGCCGCGCCAGATGAGTCCGTGCGACGGGGCCACCACGTCGAGCTCCCACCCGGTCTCGACGACCTTCGTGATCGCCTTGTCGATGGCGGTGCCGAGCGGAAGCAGGATGTTGGCGTAGTAGACGCCGAGTTCGTGGAACGCGGCATCCAACCCGTACTCGCTCGCGAAGCGCTCGTCGCTCGAGACATGCTGCCCGAAAGCGTCGTTAGGCATGAGCACGCGCTCCTCGGGACAGTACGTGAACATCGAGTCGGGCCAGTGCACCATCGACATGGGCTGGAACGTGAGCGTACGCCCCCCGAGGTCGATCACATCGCCAGCCTTCACGGCCTCCACCTCGAGTCCGTTGTGGTACTCGGCCACGCCCTTCACGCCGGCAGGTGAAGCCACCACGCGCGCTTGCGGCATCGCCGCCATCACCTCGGGCAGTCCGCCGTTGTGGTCGGGCTCCACGTGGTTCACCACGATGTGCGTGATCTTCTCGAGCGGCACCACCGACTCGATGCGCGAGAGCAGCTCCGGCACGAATGGCGCCTTGGTGGTGTCCACGAGCGCGATGCCCGTGTCGCCCATCACGAGGTAGCAGTTATAGGTGGTGCCCTGCGGCGTCTCGAAGCCGTGGAAGTCGCGCAGGTTCCAGTCGATCGCGCCGACCCACCAGATGTTGTCGGTCACCTTGGCAGCACGCATAGGAGAGCCTCCATTCGAGGACGGGTTATCCCGTTCATCATACCCGTCAGCGAGCGCCGCAGAGCGTCTCAGCTGTCGCGCTCCACGAAGAAGTCGGCCATCGAGAGCAGCAGGTCGCGGGCCTTGCTCTTGGGCAGCGCCGCTTTGAGGTCGGCCTGAGCGGTCAGCACGATCTCGCGCGCATACGAACGCGCGAACTCGATGCTGCCGCTCTCACGCATGATCGTCACAGCCTCCTCGAGCAGGGCCGGATCCTCGGTGCGCGACGCGAGGATCTCGAGCAGCCGCTCCCGCCGGCCCGAATGCTCGAGCGCATGCACCGCGGCGAGCGTACGCTTGCCTTCGGTCACGTCGCTGCGGAAGTCCTTCTTGGTGGCCTCGCGCGTGCCCACCAGATTGAGCACGTCGTCCTGGATCTGGAACGCCAGCCCGGTGGCCTCGCCGAACGCGCGAAGCGCGGCCACCTGCTCGTCGGTCCCTCCGCCCGCGATGGCGCCGATCGCCAGCGGCACGGCGCCCGAGTAGAACGCCGTCTTGTGCGTGGCCATCACCAGGTAGTCATCGACGGTGAGGTTGAAGCGGTCGTCGCGCGCCCATCCGATATCGAGCGCCTGCCCCTCGATCGTGCGCGTGGTCATGTCCACCAGCTCGCGCAGCACGCGGAGGCGCACGTCGGGCTCGAGCGTGTCGTCCCCCACCACCGTGCCGGTCACCAGCGCAAGAGCCAGGTCGCCCGCGTTGATCGCCAGGGCCTCGCCCTCGGTCACGTGCAAACACGGCACGCCTCGCCGTGTCAGCGACGAGTCCATGATGTCGTCATGTATCAGCGCCGCGGTATGGAAGTGCTCGATCGCCGCCGCCGACGTCCTCGCGCGCTCGGGGTCGCCTCCCACCGCCTCGGCAGCGAGCATGCAGATGAGCGGCCGATGCCGCTTCCCGGCGTTCGCGGTGTAGTCGGCGAGCAACCGGTACAGGTAACGGCCCATGTCTTCGTGTGTGCCGTCCTTGAAGAACCGCGCGAGGTACGCGTCGAACTTCTTCGCATTGCGTTTCAGATAGAGCTCGAAAGCGGTCATGACCCTCCTGATGGACCGCAGCGGGTCCACGGTCCCCGATAGTGTAGGGTGCCGCCCCCAACGCGGCAACCGCCGGTTTGGAGCCTCCACCACTAGACATACGACGGACGCACCGGCAGTCCTACATGCCGGCGCCATCCCCGTTCTCCTCGCGCATCCCTTGTTCCAGGAAGACGCCGTCATCGCTGAAGCGCTTCCGGAACGTCAGCATCACCGCCACGACCGACCCCAGCGCAGTAGCAGCCGCCACCATGAGCATCACCACGATCTGATAAGCGCTGGCGGCGAGCGGGTCCGCGCCCGCGAGGATCTGCCCGGTCATCATCCCCGGGATGAACACGATGCCCGCCGCGGCCATCGAGTTGATCGTGGGGATCAGCGCCGCCGAGATAGCCTTGCGCACGCTCGGTCCGGCCGCCTCCCACGGCGTGGCGCCCAGCGCCACCAGGGCCAGCAGCTCCTCCGCGCGCAGATCGAGGTCGGCGAACATCCGCTCCAGCGACAGGGCGATACCGTTCATCGAGTTGCCGAGCACCATCCCCGCGATCGGGATCACGTACTGGGCGCGGTACCACGGCTCCACCTGCACCACGAGCCCGGTCACCGCGAACGTGACGATGAACCCGGTGAGCAGCATGGAGACGAACGAGCTGCCGAATATCCCGCGTGGAGCGTCCGGCGCGCGCCGCACTATCGTGCGCGCGGCTGCCGCGACCATCACCAAGAGCAGCGCCAGCACGAGCCAGGGGCTGTCGATGCCGAACACCCAACGGAGCACGAGGCCGAGGATGAACAGCTGCACGTACGTGCGCAGCGTGGCCACCGCCAGGCTCTTCTCGATGCCAAGCGAAAGCCGGATCGACACGACACCCACGAACACCATGAATGCTGCGGAGAGCAGCAGTTGCGGCCATCCGATCGCGACCACGCCAACGGTCTCAGGCACCGGGACCCACCCCCCTGAGGTGACCGGCGGTAAGCCGCAGCCGGCGCGCGGGGACCTCGTCGGGCATCTGGTGCCGTACCCGCACCACAGCACCCGAGGCTGCGAACTGGGCCGTGAGCATCGCCACCTGAGAGGCCGAGTCCGAATCGAGGCTCGCATCAGGCTCGTCGAGGAGCAGCACGTCAGGCGCGGTGAGCACCACGCGCAGCAGCGCCACGCGCGCCGCCTGACCCACCGACAGCCTCACGGCGTCACGGTCGAGCGAGACATCCTCGAGACTCACCCGGTCGAGCGCGGCACGGAGCTCGTCATCGTCCGGAGCCGACTCGCCGTCCCTCACCTTGAGGTCCCAGGGCATGCGCAGGTTCTCACGCACCGTGCCCTTGAGTATCACCGGCTTCTGCGGCAGGAGCGCCACACGGGTCCGCCACACGCGTTCACCCAGCTCGGCGGGCGTCGCGCCGTCCAGGAGAAGCTCGCCGGTGACACCCGGCTGCAGGAGCGCGAGAGCGCGGAGCAGCGTGGTCTTCCCCGCCCCAGACGGGCCGAAGACGTCCACCACCTCGCCACGCTCCACCGCCAGATGCGCGCCGTCGAGCACCTTGAGCGGCCCCGCGTCCGACTGCCGCACGAACCGCAGGTCACGCGCCTCGAGGAGAGGCTGCGCGCTCACCAGCGGTCCCGGTGCACCGCGCCAGGGTCGTACCGGCCGGCCGGGGGTTTCGTCTCGGCAGGATGCCCGACGGCCAGCACGCAGAACGGCTCCACGCCCTCGGGCAGCTCCAGGACCGTGCGCAGGGGCGCCACGCGCTCCATCTTGGGCCAGAAGCCGAGCCATACCGCGCCGAGACCGAGCGCATGGATCGCCACGAGCGCGCTCTGGGTGGCCGCCCCGCAGTCCTGCTGCCACATCACGTCGTGCTTGAGGTCGCGCGTATCGGCGCACACGGCGATCGCCAGCGGCGCCCGGCGCAGGATCGAGCCGTAGGGCGTCGTCTCGGCCATCGCGTCGATCCGCTCGCGATCGGTGGAGACCACGAACCGCCACGGTTGCTGATTGCCCGCCGAGGGCGCGGCCATCGCCGCGCTCAGGATCGTCTCGATGTCCGCCTCCCGAACGGGCTCGTCGGTGTAGTCGCGGATCGAACGGCGTGTGAGGATCGCTTCGATGGCGTCCATGTCAGACCTCCTCGGCGCGCTCCTGATGTCTCAGTCCGAGCGCGGTCTCGATATCGGCGCGCTCCTTGAGGCTCAGCAGCCATTCGGCGAGTTCCCTGCCGGGCTCTCCAAGCAGGCCGAAGTACTCCACGGCGCACTGGGGCCGAGCGTGTTCCGGGCCGATCTGCGACCAGAAGATGCAGCCGTCCTCGTCGCACTCGAAGCCGAGGTCGAGGACACGTCGTCTCAGGCTGCATTCACTCATGGCGCACTCCCGGAGGGGCATCGTGGTCCCCATCAAGATGACATATGGCGGAGGCGTGTGCGAATCGAACACACCCGGGAGGCTCTTCACCCCCCACGACGGTTTTGAAGACCGCGGAGCCCACCAGGACCCATCCGCCTCCGCCCGAAAGGATAGCGGTTTCCGGCCTGGCGCACCACGGGTGCGCCGCGGCGGCTACGCGTTCTTGCCGAGGGTGCGTGCGTCGCCCTCGCGCTTCGTCACGCCCTGGGAGTCGAAGTACTCGAGCAGCGGCATGATGTACTTGCGGCTCGAGCCCACGATGTCCCGCGCGTCCTTGGGCAGTATGGAACCGTGCTCCCTGAGGAAGGCCACGATCGCCGAGCGTGCGGCCTCCACCGCGGCCGCGTCGAAGTGCAGGTCCGGACCCAGACGCACGAGCTCGCCCTGTGTCGCCAGCCTCCCCAGGACCTTCCGGGCCAGCCCGGTATCCACCCCGGCTTCAGCGGCGAGATCGGCGGTGGATGCCGGCGCGATGCCCTGCGACTTGAGAAGCGCCGTCAGCTTCTCCGCCGCCTCCTCCTCGGCGGCAAGAGCGGTCGATGCCGCCTTGGGGTGACGCGCTTCCCCGCCGGCGATGACCACAGCGCCGCTCTCGACGGCGAGGTCGAGCAGCGCGTCGAAGACCTTCTGCTCGATCCGACGGTCCACGCGGTCGCGCAGCGCACCGGTTGCGAGACCCGTCGCCTTGGGGTTGGCGTCGTGGAACGCGAGCAGCTCGCGCTCGATCGCGCCGAGCAGGCCCTCCTGCGCCTCGGCGGTGACGAAGTAGGTCTCCCCGCCCGCCTTAAGCCGCTGCAGGTCGGCCTTGTTGAGGTCGTCCGCCACCTGCGGCCTCGGCACGCCGATAGCGGCGGCCACCTGGGCCGAGGTGAGCGGCATCGCACGGCTGGCGAGCAGCCCCAGGGCAGCGCCCGACAGGTCGTGGCCAAGCAGCGCGTCGAGCAGCTCGCGCTCGTGCGGCCTCAGCGTCGTCCGGCGCGGCGGGAGCACGTCGAGCACCACGCCGCCGCCGATCGTCCACATCGGCGAGTACGAGCGGATGATGAACCGGTCGTCGTAGCGCGGCGCCAGAGGACTCTCCAGCCGTACTTGCGCCAGACCGCTCTGCCCTGGCTGCAGAGAGTCCGCATCCATGAGCAGCACCCTGCCGAGCACCTCGCGCGTGCCGTGATGAACGTGCACGCGGGCGCCGCTCTCAAAGGGCTTCTCCTCGCTCGCGAGATAGGTCACGCGGGCGTCGAACCGGTCGGTCACGGTGAGCGTTCCCGGCTCGGCCACGATGTCGCCTCGCGAGATGTCGTCGGTGTCGAGCCCCGCGATGTTGAGCGCCACACGGTTGCCCGCCACCGCCTTCTCGGCAGGCGCGCCGTGGATCTGCACCGAACGGATCCGCCCGCGCTTGTTGCCCGGATACAGCTCAACCTGGTCGTCCCGCTTGGCAACGCCGCTCCACAGCGTCCCGGTCACCACCGTGCCGGCTCCCGCGATCGTGAACACGCGGTCCACCGGCAAGCGGAGCGGCAGGTTGGAGTGACGCGCCTCGGCCTCCTCGGCCACCTCGTCCAGCGTTGCGAGCAGATTCGGCAGCCCCGCCCCGCTGCGGGCGGACACCGGCACGATCGGCGCACCGGCGATGGACGTTCCCTCCAGCAGGCCTCCCACATCCTCCACGACCATCTCCAGCCAGTCGGGGTCGGCGAGGTCGGCCTTGGTCACGGCCACCACGCCGCGGGGGATGCCGAGCAGGTCGATGATCGCGAGGTGCTCGCGCGTCTGCGGCATCACGCCGTCGTCGGCAGCCACCACGAGAAGCACGATATCGATACCGGTGGCGCCGGCGACCATCTGACGAACGAACCGTTCGTGGCCGGGCACGTCCACCACACCCATCGTCCGTCCGCTCGGCAGTGCGAGCTGCGCGAAGCCGAGCTCGATGGTGATGCCGCGCTTCTTCTCCTCGCTCAGCCGGTCGGGATCGGTGCCCGTGAGCGCGTGCACCAGCGTGGACTTGCCGTGGTCGATATGTCCGGCTGTGCCGAGAACGAGCGAAGGTGTGGTCATCATCAGCCCCAGGCGATCAGGCCGAGTCCGCGCCCGGCGCAGATGCGGAAGAAGTGCTGCAGGTCGGCGCAGACGTCGGCGTCGTGCGGACCCCCGGTCACGTCGCGTTCCACCGAGAGAGCCGCAAGCTCATCGGGCTCGAAGACCTCGAGCAGCGCGGAGAGCTGCTCGACCTGCGCGGGTGTCAGGCTCTCGGCGATGTTGAAGCCGGTGGCCTCGAGGATCAACTCCCAGTACATCTTGCCGCGGAACGACGACTCGGCGCCCGAGCAGATGCCGCCGCAGAGACGCAGGCCCGCCTCCTCGAAGGCGCGCTCATCGTCGCCGGTGAGCTCGACATCCTCAAGCGAACGCGATGCGAAGTTGTCCAGGCCCGTGGTCATCGCCCCCATACACGCATGCCCGCCCTGCACCCTGCCAGGCCGTTCACGCTCGTGCCGCCCGTGCGAGCGCCGAGGCGACCTCGGGGTCCTCGTCCTCGCGGAGCGTGCGGGGATCGAGCAGCAGGCGGTCGTCCTTGATGCGGGCGATCACCGCAGGTTCGCCAAGACGGAGCCGCTCCTCGAGCGAGGTCGCGCTCCCCTGTCGCGGCGTGAGCGTCACCACGGTGGTGGGGATGTCCTTCATCGGCAGGGCGCCGCCGCCTGCGCGCGAGGTGTCGGCGGCTGTCGCCACATCGTACGCCTCGCCGCACGTGCTCGTGATCGCGTCCGCCAGCCTGCCGGCGCGCCGCTCAAGCTCGGCTTGCGTCATCGTGAGCATCCGAAGCGTGGGGACCTCGGCGAACAGGCGCCGCTCGTCCAGGTAGAGGCGGAGCGTCACCTCGAGCGCGGCGAGCGTCATCTTGTCGAGACGGACGGCGCGGGCGAGCGGGTGCTTCTTCAGCTTCGCGATCACCTCACGCTTGCCGGCCAGGATCCCCGCCTGCGGCCCGCCGAGCAGCTTGTCGCCGCTAGCGCTCACGAGGTCAGCGCCTGCCCCCACGGCCGCTCCGATCGTCGGCTCGCCGGGCAACCCGAATCGCGCGAGGTCGATGAGCACGCCGGACCCCTGGTCCTCGAAGACCGGGACGCCGTGCTCGGCGCCAAGCGCCACAAGCTCCTCGAGCGAGACCTCCTCGGTGAAGCCGACGACGCGGTAGTTGCTCGTGTGCACCTTGAGCATGAGTCCCGTGCGGGACGTGATGGCGTTCTTGTAGTCGCGCAGATGCGTCTTGTTGGTGGTGCCGATCTCCACCATCTTGGCGCCGCTCTCGCGCATGATGTCGGGGATCCGGAAGCTGCCGCCGATCTCCACGAGCTGCCCGCGGCTCACGATGGCTTCCTTGCGGCGTGCAAGCGCGGCCAGGCCGAGCAGCACCGCCGAGGCGTTGTTGTTCACGGCCATCGCCGCCTCGGCCCCGGTGAGGCGGCAGATGAGCTCCTCCACGTGCACGTGCCTGCTGCCGCGCTGCCCGCTCGGCACGTCGTACTCGAGCGTGGAGTAACCGCGAGCCACCTCGGCCACGGCCTCGATCGCGGTCTCCGCAAGCGGCGACCTGCCGAGGTTGGTGTGTACCACGATGCCGGTGGCGTTGATGACGCGCCGCAGCGACCTGCGCGCCTTGAGCGCGAGCCACGCGGCGGCGTCCGCGGCGATCGCGTCGGCCGAGACCTCGGCGATCTCCCCGGCGCGTACAGCGGCTCGCGTGGCGTCGAGCGCCTCTCGAAGCGCCTCGAGCGTGAGCGGGCGCCCGTGCGTGGCATCGAGCGCAGCCACATCCTCCCGCTTGAAGAGCTCGTCGACCTTGGGCAGTGAGCGAAGCAATGTGTTGGTATCCATGGGAGCCATTCTAGCCGAGCGGCAGCTCCGGCGGCAGGAGGTCGGGATGCTGGCGCGCTAACCAGTCGTGAACGATGGTCTCGAGATCGGTGAGCGCATGGCGTAGGGCGGCAACTTCCTGCCTCGACAAAGCGCCCACCTCGTCATAGACGGCGCGATTGCGCTTACGTCGACCCACCTCAAGAACGGCGATCGGCCCATCAACCTCTCGGCCCAGGATGGAGGAACACAGGCGAAGCAGCAGCTCACGGCTCTGATGCGAGCCCGTGACACGCCAACCATGGGCATGCACCACCACCCTCGCCAGCGCGATGCCCGCATCGAACAGCAGGCAGTACTCGCCATCGATGCTGTGCGGAGAGTCCGGCATCGCAAACATGCCTGCGATATACCGCGAACAGCCGAGCCATCTCTTCCGGCGAGGACTGGTGCGCCTTCACGCCTTCCTGACTCATTGCTGCGCACCCAGGTTCTCCTCGCCGAGTACCCACAAGAGGGGACCACGCATCACCGATGCGATGAAGTGCGACCCCGCCGTCAGCTTCTCGCGGAACTCAGCGGCATCGTAATGCGTGACGTTGACTTCACGACCGAGCCGCTCGTAGAGGCCCTGCAGGGAGTCATAGAGCGCGTACGTATCCACCTCGCCTACGATCATCAGGTCGATATCACTCGTGGCCGTGTCCTCGCCACTCGCCGTCGATCCGTAGACGAACGCCGCCTCGATCGACCCGGCCAGCGGCTGGAGAGCCTCCCGCAGCACAGGAACGAGCGCCACCTCGGAAAGCGCCCACTCACGCAGGGAGTCGAATGCGGGCGAACGGACCGCCGAGTAGTGCATACGATTGCCCGACCGCTCGGCGTCGATCAGGCCGATACCCACGAGGCGGTCAAGTGCGAGTTGCGCGGAACGGAGCGGGACATCGGCCGAGCGCGCCACTTCACGCTGGTAGAACACCCGCTCAGGCTGCAGCACGAAGAGCGAGAGGACCCGGCGAACACCCGCGCTCGCGAAGAGCCGGTCGCTCCACTGACCGCGACGAACGACGGAGCCGGACGGGTCGGCCACGGGACTTGCTGCCGTGTACGGGGCGTTCCCCTCACGGACGATAGCGCTGTCATCATCCGCCGCGACAGAGGATGGGTCCGCCTCGTTCAACGGACACAAGACCGCCACCGGCCGACCATGACGGGTCACCATGATCCGGCCACCTGCCTCGGCGATGTCGAGCGCACCGGACAGGTCACTCCGAAGCTCGGCTGCAGAGATGGTCTTCATGGCACTGTCCTTAGTCATTCGACTACTTATAGTAGTCGTTCGACTACAATATTCGTACACTTCGCCCGGATCGTCAAGTCGCCGTTCGTCACTCCCAGACTCCCACTCAGCACTCGCTCTCTGGCCTGCCTCCGTACCGCGCCGTACACTGCGCGTAGCGGAGCGGTCGCCATCGGTGAGGAGAGCCATGGGAACGGGCCAGGGGGAGTTCTGCACGTCGTGCGGCTCGGCGTTCACCGGAAGCGAATCCTACTGTACGGCCTGCGGCGCGTCGCGAGGTGAGGCCCGCGCGGCCTCGGCTTCCGTAGCGCCAGCACCCACCCTCACCCAGCAGGCGGGTCACGCCGCCGGAACCGCGCGCCAGACGTACGGCGCCGTCACGCAGATGGCGGGCGCGGCGGGGATGGCAGCAGCACTCCCCTGGCAGACGATCGTCGCCGGCGAGACGCCCGACCTGCGGGGCATGCTCTCGCGCGTGGCGATGCCCGGCGCGCGCACGCTCGTGCAGCGATCGCTCAAGAAGCCCGGTCTCGCGATGGCGGTCACCACGGCGCTCGACCTGGTCGTCGCCGGTCTCTCGGGCGGTGGCAGCGCGCTCGTGGGTGCGCTCCCCCGCGTGCTCGCAGGCGGCGCCACGGCGCTCCTGTCGCTCGTCACCGGCTCCAAGGGCGGCACGCTCCGCAGCGTCACCGGCTTCGTCTCGCTCGGGACGGCGCTCGTGCAAGTGGTCTCACTTGTGCTCACGCTCGTGAGCGGGATCCGCACCGGGATGCCGCTGCTCTCCACGCTCTCCATGGTGGTCGCCATCGCCTCGGCGCTGACCATGGCCATCAAGACGGCCTCGGTGGCCCTGAGGAGGCGGTCCTAGATGCGCGCCCTCGACCGCCGCCGTGGTCGCATCAGCCGCGCCGTCGCCTGGCTCGCGCTGGCGTCGATCGCATCGCTGCTTCTGCTACCGGCGCTTGCCCTCGCTGCGGAGAACCTCGTCACGAGCGGCAGCGTTCCCGACGGCTGGTACGTGACGTTCGATGACGAGGGCCTCTATCACCTCAGTGGCTTCTACGCGCGCACGGGATCGGTGGACACCGAGTATGGGCCGTCAGCCCGGGCCCTCTGGAAGGGCGAGGGTCGTGTGAGCGTCACGCTGAGCAGCGGGGACACGATGTTCCTCGAGGACCGGTACGACTCGTGGGAGGACTTCCAGTCGCGCTCACACGAAAGCTACTCCGCTGACGTGACATACAGCTGGGCCGGCGCGCAGCGCACCACGATCGGTGGCTATGAGGCATACCTGAACGTCGGCACCTACAGCGGCGCGGCGCCCGGCGACCCGAGCGAGGCGCGCTACGACCGCGCCTGGGTCGCGTGGGTGCCCCTGGCCGAGGACGGAGTGAGCATCGTCGCCAACGGCTGGGCTGAAGGAGCTGAAGCCGCCACCGGGTTCGATGAGGTCGTCGGGGACGTCGAGTCGGTGATCGGCTCGCTCAGATTCCGCGGCCTCGGCGCAGGGGCGGCATCGCCCGGACTGCCGACGGTGCCCGGAGACGACACCTCCCCCT
>LDZT01000060.1_pt1 | contig 12932 bp, 20 predicted proteins | sample 615521 | NCBI WGS metagenome assembly LDZT01 (sample SAMN03408292, study PRJNA278302) | terrestrial metagenome | isolation source: oil reservoir sample SB1 | place: USA: Alaska, North Slope, Schrader Bluff formation | collected 2011-09
ATTTCAAGTATGTATAAAAAATCAGAAAGGAGCCCGCCCATGACCATCACGGGTAAGCTCACCAAAGAGCAGATCATAAAAATAATCTCGAATCTGGCTGACAGTGCTCACAGGGAGGCGTATATGAAGCCGACTAATTATACAACCGGCTTCCAGAATGGCAAGGAAGATGCTTTCAGGGAGTGCATAAAGATACTTGAAGAAAATCTTTTTTAGGTGGTGATCCATATTGCCAATGCGAAAGTGTCCTACCTGCAGCCTGGTTCGCTACTCTGCCAATACCCAGCCGTGGAAATGTGAACGCTGCGGGGGAGAGGTGACAGAAAAAAACAATTTTGTCCTTTTAAAAATTGAGGAAAGGAGGGACAACGAACAATGAGGATAGCAGCATTCAAGGGCAGCAACCGTGATTTCCGCTCCTGGCTCCGGGAGCAGCGGACCAGAATGACAAGGGGGCTGGTAAGCGAACTGGCAGCGGGAGTGGAGAGCGGCAAAGTAGTGGCGCTGGCAGAGTATCGACAAAAGAAAAAAGCCGCCCGTAAGCGGCAAAGAAATTCATGTTAACGGTATTTTAACACGAGAGGAGTGGACAAGCAAGTAACTTTTAACGGGGAAGGAGTAATTCCTTTATGAAGCCGTGGGAATTTATGCAAAAACAGAGACTTCCGTACGAGGCAAAAATAAGACATGCCGAAATAAGGGCGCGAGAATTCTATGACGAATTAAACGGGGACGTGTTCTGCTCCGTGGGCGGCCTAGACAGTATTACATTGCTTTTATTCTTGAGAAAGTATGTTAGCAAGAATATTCCGGCCATATCTGTTTCTGTCCTGGAAGATAAAAGCATCCAGGAAGTGCATAAGCAGTTAGGCGTGCAAAGGTTGCGCCCGCAAAAAAGTAAAGTGTCGGTTATCCGTGAATTAGGTTTTCCAGTAATAAGTAAAGAAAAGGCCGGGAAAATAGCACTGCTCCAAAACCCAACCGAAAAGAACACTACCGTAAGAAACGCGATTATGACAGGAGATACCGGCGCTTATGGTGGCTGGAGAAAAGGAACAAGGATGAAGCTTCCTCAGAAATGGCTAGAGCTGTTTGCAGGAATGGAGAACGAAAAATACGGCACAAATTATAGACAAGCTCCTTTTAGGGTCAGCAACAAATGTTGTTACTATTTGAAAGAAAAGCCTTGCGACAACTATGCTAAAGAAACAGGCAGGAAGCCATACATGGGCCTTATGGCCTCTGAGGGCGGACAGCGAGAAAAGGCACTTATGAAGCACGGCTGCAATTATTATGGCAAAACCGTTACCAGGAGCTGCCCGTTTGCAATATTCAACCGGCAAGACATACTCCGGTTGGCTCTTGAACTGGAAGCCCCGATCCCTGCAATATACGGAATAATTAAACGTGATAAAAAAGGTTTGCTCTATACAACGGGAGCGCAGAGGACAGGCTGCACCATGTGCGGTTTCGGCATCCATATCGAAAAACGACCACATAGATTTGATAGGCTGCGGGAAAGCAATCCAAAAGAATGGGAATTTTGGATGTATAAATGCGTAACTGACGAAAAAACAGGTGAGAAATACGGCTGGGGCAAGGTTTTGGATTATATCGGTGTAGCCTGGGAAGATAAGTATGTGGAAGCAAAGCAGTTAGTAATAGTATAAGAGGAGTGAATAAACAATAGCCCGCAAGCGACCGACCCGACGTCAGAGGGAACTAATCGCCAGCAAACGCCTAAACCCGGCGAACTGGCTTGTAGCTAAGGCCCCCGTGGGGGAGCTACACTTGATAAGCAGATATTCTAAACAGAAAAGAGTGATTCTTTTATGAGCATTAAAATTAATAAACTCGAAATTGAAAATGTAAAACGAGTTAAGGCTGTTAAAATGGAACCCTCTCCAAACGGCCTAACCATAGTAGGTGGTAAAAATAAGCAAGGTAAGACCAGCGTCATTGATGCTATCGCCTGGGCGTTAGGCGGGGAGAAATACCGACCATCTGAAGCGCAGCGCAAAGGCTCTGTTATTCCTCCGAACCTTCACCTGGTGCTGAGTAACGGTCTGGTAGTTGAGCGCAAGGGAAAGAACAGCGATCTTAAAGTCATTGACCCCAACGGCCAGAAGGGCGGCCAGCAGTTGCTCAATGAATTTGTGGAGCAGCTGGCCTTGGACCTGCCAAAGTTCATGCAGTCAAGCTCAAAAGAAAAGGCACAGACATTGTTGCAGATTATCGGGGTTGGCGATCAGCTTTTTGAATTAGAGCAAAAAGAACAAGAAATATATAATCGGCGTCATGCTATCGGCCAGATAGCCGATCAGAAAACGAAGTTTGCCAAGGAACAACCGTATCACCCGGATGCACCCAAAGAACTCATTTCTGCGTCAGAGCTGATCCGGCAGCAACAAACAATTCTTGCAAAAAACGGAGAGAATCAGCGTAAAAGAGATAAGCTTGATAGCTTGCGTAATGATTACAAATATTTAAGTGCTCAAATCAAAGAATTAAAAGAAAAGCTGAAAGCATTAGAAGTCCAAGAAAAAAATCTTTATGCTGACATAGAAATAGCACAAAAATCTGCCTTGGACCTCCATGACGAATCGACCGAAGAACTTGAAAAAAATATTACTAATATCGAAGAAATTAACCGCAAAGTCCGGGCTAACCTGGACAAGGATAAGGCTGAAGAGGACGCTCTCGAATACAGAAATCAATATAATACCTTAACCATTGAAATTGATAACGTCCGCCAGGCTAAAATTGACCTGTTAAAAGATGCTAATCTGCCCCTACCGGGCCTCTCTGTAGTGGATGGGGAGCTCACTTATAATGGGTTCAAATGGGATAACATGAGCGGAAGTGATCAATTAAAAGTATCTGTAGCCATCATCCGGAAGCTGAATCCTAAATGCGGGTTTGTACTCATGGACAAATTAGAACAGATGGACATGGACACGCTGCGGGAGTTCGGAGCCTGGCTGGAGGCTGAGGGGCTGCAGGTAATCGCTACCCGGGTAAGCACCGGGCCAGAGTGCGAAATTATTATTGAGGACGGGTATGTAAAAGGGAAAGAATTACCAGAGCCGGCAGATTCTCCAAAATGGAAAGAGGGTGAATTTTAATGGGAGGTCTTGGGCTTACAAGTGGAATTATTGAAGGAGCACAGAAGTTTGTTATATATGGTCCTGAGGGAATTGGTAAATCTACTTTAGCAAGTAAATTTCCTAACGTTATTTTTATTGATACTGAAGGCAGCACTAAACGATTAGATGTTTTAAGGTATAGACCAACAAGCTGGGCTATGATGTTAGAACAAATCAAAGAAGTAATAAATTATGTAAAATCAACCCCTCAAATGACTCATGGAACTTTAGCTCTTGATACGGCAGACTGGGCTGAAAAATTATGCAAAGAACAAATTTGTTCAAAATCTCAAAAAACAGGAATTGAAGATTTTGGATATGGCAAAGGCTATACCTATCTGGCCGAGGAATACGGCCGGATGCTTAACTTGCTGGAAGAGCTTATTGAACTTGGAATTAACGTTACGCTGGTAGCCCACGCGCAAATGCGGAAATTTGAGCAGCCAGATGAAATCGGATCATACGACCGCTGGGAATTAAAGCTTGAAAAGAAAGTTGCACCGCTTGTCAAAGAGTGGGCAGATATAATCCTCTTCTGCAATTACAAAACCTATATTGTTAATGTGGACAACCAGGGAGCTGCAAAAGGCAAGAACAAGGCTCAGGGTGGAGAGCGTGTCATGTACACGTCTCATCATCCCTGCTGGGATGCTAAGAACCGCCACGACTTAGCCCCGGAATTAAAACTTGATTATAATGAAATTAAGCACTGTGTTTTTACTAAGAAAGCGCAGCCGGTAGCAGCTGTTACTACTCCTGCCCCTGTTCCAAAACAATCTTCCTCTCCTGAATCAAAACCAGTAAAAACGGAACCTCAACAATTTGAAATAACTGAAGCTGATGCTGAGGCGGTATATAGCTCTTTCCATGAGTCAGTTAATACCGTTGTTAATAAAATTGCATCTAACCAACCACCTAAAGATGATTTAAAAAATATCCCAAAAGCATTAGCTGATTTAATGACTACTAATAATGTAACAGTCCAAGAGATTCAGCAGGTAGTTGGGGCAAGAGGTTATTATCCCGTTGATACGCCTATCAGTAATTATGATCCGCAGTTTATTAATGGGGTCTTGGTAGCGGCCTGGCCCCAGGTGTTTGCCATGATTCAAAAAAATAGAGGATAAGGAGAAAACTGCACATGGACAATCAAGATCGTGAATTAGGCTGGAATGATGAAATTGAAAACGATGGCCCTGAGTTTACTTTGCTTCCCGAGGGTGACTATGATTTTGAAGTTACCGAATTCGAACGAGGCCGGCACCCTGGAAGCGAAAAGCTTCCGCCCTGCAATAAAGCAGTAGTGAGTATTCGGATTAAGGGCAAAGAAGGCATTTCCACCATTAAACATCAACTATTCTTGCATACTAAGACTGAAGGTTTACTTTGTAATTTTTTTACTGCTATTGGCCAGCGTCAGAAGGGACAACGGGTATCTATGGACTGGAGTAAGGTTATCGGCTCCAAAGGTAGAGCAAAAGTTGGTATTCGTAAATGGACTAACGATAATGGTGATACCTTAGAATTTAACGAGATTAAGAAGTTTTACGAACCAGAAAAACCAGCATTTGAAGAAGGGAAATTTTAGATAATGGAACCACGTTTGTATCAACAGGAAGCAAAAAAAGCCATTAAAAGCGAATGGCAGAAAGGAATACAGAAAACCTTGTTGGTGCTGCCGACCGGCACTGGAAAAACTATTGTATTCTGCTCCCTAGCCGAAGATTGCGTCCGTAACGGTGAGCGGGTTCTTATACTCGCTCACCGCGGGGAATTGCTTGACCAGGCTGCCGATAAACTGCAACAGGCTACCGGGCTAAGTTGTGCTGTTGAGAAAGCCGAAAGCACCTGCCTGGACAGTTGGTACCGGGTTGTTGTAGGTTCTGTTCAATCATTGACACGTGAAAATAGACTGCGCCGTTTCGCTTCAGACTATTTTAACACTATCATTATTGATGAAGCCCATCATGCCCTGGCAGAGAGCTATCAGAGGATATTGCGACACTTTGACTGTGCGAATGTCCTTGGGGTAACAGCAACACCTGACAGGGGAGATATGCGGAACCTGGGGCAGTATTTCGAGTCGCTTGCCTATGAATATTCTTTGCCTAAAGCCATAAAGGACGGCTACCTTTGCAAAATTAAGGCACAAACAGTTCCCTTAAAATTAGATCTGACAGGCGTCAAGCAGCAAGCTGGTGATTACCAAGCTAGTGGGCTGGGAACGGCACTGGAGCCATATCTTTACCAGATTGCAGATGAAATGGCTAAATATTGTATGGATAGAAAAACACTTGTATTTCTACCGCTTATTAAAACAAGTCAAAAATTCAGGGATATCCTTGAATCACGTGGATTTAAGGCCGCAGAAATAAACGGCGAAAGCTACGACCGGGCAGAAAAATTACATGATTTTGAAGCTGGTAAATATGATGTGCTTTGTAACTCTATGCTGCTAACTGAGGGATATGACTGTCCAACAATAGATTGCATTGTGGTTCTCAGGCCAACTAAAATTAGAAGTCTTTACAGTCAGATGGTTGGACGTGGAACTCGAATCTGCTCGGACAAGAACCACCTGCTCCTCCTTGACTTCCTCTGGCATACCGAACGGCACGAGCTATGCCACCCCGCCCATCTGATTTGTGAGAATCCGGAAGTAGCACAGAAAATGACAGAGAATATCGAAGAAGCCGGTTGTGCGGTAGACATTGAAGAAGCAGAAGTGCAGGCAAAAAAAGATGTTGTTGCCGCTCGGGAGGAAGCCCTGGCGAAAGCGCTCCGTGAAATGAAACACCGGAAAAGAAAACTGGTAGATCCCCTGCAATTTGAAATGAGTATTCAAGCTGAAGATCTGGCCGGATATGTGCCAAGCTTCGGTTGGGAGATGGGACCGCCATCCGATAAACAAATTAAAACGCTTGAGAAGTTGGGCATATTCCCGGATGAGATCGAATGTGCGGGAAAAGCCAGTAAGCTTCTGGAACGGCTGGCTAAGCGGCGCTGGGAAGGGCTTACCACCCCGAAACAGATCCGGTTTCTGGAAAGCAAAGGTTTTCAGCATGTGGGGACATGGCAATTTGAAACAGCCAGGAAGTTAATTGACCGGATAGCGGCTAATGGTTGGCGCGTACCGAGGGACGTTGATCCATATGAATTTAAAGAGGCAGCTATATGATAGATTATAAAATTCATAAAAATAACATGTCCCATACTAAGGGCCAAAGCTATTATGCAGTAGTACAAAATCCAGTAGTAAATTTTTACGATACTAAAGTAATTTGGGGATCAAGTCTAGAAATAGTTAGGAAAAAAATTAATAGACAGTTAAATAAATGGCAAACAGAGGAGCCAAAAGTATGACAGAGCTTGAACTGCTCAACCATATAGACCCCGCATACCTTAATTATCAAGACTGGTGTTCCGTAGGAATGGCACTCAAAGATGCTGGCTATACAGCTGCAGACTGGGAACAATGGAGTAAGCGGGACAGCGCCCGCTATCATCCTGGGGAGTGCTTCCGGAAATGGGACAGCTTCCACGGCTCCCCTAACCCGGTTACAGCGGGGACCCTGGTGGCCCTGGCGAAAGACCAGGGCTGGGTACCAGAACGGAAAGAATCCGGCCCTGGATACGAGCTGGAATGGGATGCAATTATCGGCGGAAAAGAAGACTTAGTTGTTATCAACAAAAACTGGGTTGAAGGACAGGAAGTCATAGAGCCTGAAACCTGGGATCCGGTAGAGCATCTAACCAAATATCTCTCTATCCTATTTGAAGCCTCGGAAAATGTTGGTTATGTTTGCGACAGCTGGGAGAAAGATGGTCGGTATCTGCCAACCAAGGGATGCTGTGACCGGTCTGCCGGGGAACTTATACAGCAACTTAACCAATGCCAGGGTGACATTGGCAGCGTCCTGGGAGATTACAAGCCGGAAGTCGGTGCCTGGATCAGGTTTAATCCCCTCGATGGCAATGGGGTAAAGAATGAGAACGTCACTGAGTACCGATATGCCCTGGTAGAATCTGATGATATGGAGATAGACCAACAGAACGCTATCATTCGGGAATTAGAATTACCTGTTGCCTGCCTGGTGCATAGTGGCAAAAAAAGCTTACATGCCATCGTTAAAATTGAAGCTGGAAATTATGAGGAATACCGAAAACGGGTTGATTATCTTTATAATGTCTGCCGTAAGAACGGATTAAAGGTAGACAGCCAGAACCGGAATCCTTCCCGGCTCTCCCGGATGCCGGGCGTTATGCGGGGGGATCGAAAACAGTTTTTAATAGATACCAACATCGGCAAGGAAAGCTGGCAGGAGTGGCAGGAGTGGATAGAAGGCATTAACGACGATCTGCCAGAGCCAGAGTCTATGGCCAGTGTGTGGGACAACATGCCAGACCTGGCGCCGCCTCTTATTGATGGAGTGCTCCGGCAAGGTCATAAGATGTTGTTAGCTGGACCATCTAAAGCCGGAAAGTCTTATGCGCTCATTCAGTTATGCTGTGCTATTGCCGAGGGAGAGAAATGGTTAGGCTGGGAGTGTGCCCAGGGTAAAGTTATGTATGTCAATTTGGAGCTTGACCGGGCTAGTTGCCTGCACCGATTTAAGGACGTTTACACGGCTCTTGGCTGGGAGCCACGAAACCTAAAAAACATTGACATTTGGAACCTGCGGGGGAAATCGGTGCCTATGGATAAGCTTGCTCCAAAACTTATCAGGAGGGCCCAGAAAAAGAATTATATTGCTATCATCATTGACCCCATTTATAAAGTGATTACCGGTGACGAAAACAGTGCTGACCAAATGGCCCGGTTTTGTAATGAGTTCGACCGGGTATGCACGGAGTTGGGGGCAGCAGTAATCTACTGTCACCATCACAGCAAGGGACAGCAGGGGCAAAAACGGAGTATGGACAGGGCATCAGGCTCAGGAGTATTCGCCCGGGACCCTGATGCCCTGCTGGATTACATTGAGCTGGATCTACCTGAAGACCTGCTGAAACAAGAGGAAAATAAAGCTGTTTGCGCAGTATGTAAATCCTGGCTGGACAAGCATGTCCAGGGATGGGAAGAAGAGGTATCGCAGGACGACCAATGCAGCGAGAAAGCCATGCTGCCGGCTTGTGACAAGCTATTAGGTAGGGACCTATACCAAGATATGCTGAAGAATATTTATGCGGCAAGGCAGGCCATACAACAACGGTCAGCGTGGAGAATTGATGCAACCCTCCGGGAGTTTCCAAAATTTAAACCAGTTAATTTATGGTTTAACTACCCGACGCACCAGGTAGACGATAATAACATTCTAAAAAATGTGGAAACTGAGGGCGAAAAAGCACCCTGGAAAAGAGCCATGGAAAAGCGAAAGCCAAAGGCAAAAAAGGAAAAAGATAGGAAAATAGCTGTAGAAAATGCTTATGAAGCGTGCATGATCGGAACCACTGTAACAGTACAGGCCATGGCTGAATATATGGGAGTTACGGAAAAAACTGTAAAAAATAGGATAAGAGAGCATGGAGATTATTATATTGACGGAAGCATAGTGGGGAAGAAAAAAACGTAAAAAACGTTATTTTCCTAAATTTAACTAACACATTCCATTAATGTAAATGTTTAGGAAAATTTAGGAAGAAAAAAACATGAATTACGTTGTTTTCCGCCAAAGGAGACTAAAAAAATGAGTTTGGGAATATTTAGGAAAATTGAGGAAAAAAAATTCAAAAACATGTTATTTTCTTCTTTATTCCTTACAATAACAATAATGGCAAGCATTAGGAGAAATCAGGAAGAAAAAAACGTAAAAAACGTTATTTTCCGTCCTGGGAAAAATTAGGAAAAATCGGGAAGAAAAAAACATATATACTACGTATATATGTCGTTTCCCTTCCCTGCGGTCAGTCATGGGGGGAAGTAGTCGTGCGTCAAGCTTCGCACGACGACTCCTTCCCCTAATCCATGACAAAAGAAATTAAAATAAAAAGGTAAAAAATAACAATGGATAAAAATGTAATAAAAAGGTGGTGAAAATCCGAATGAAATATCCGAACACAATATTTGCTTTGTTGCTCTGTTTGATACTGGCACTTATTGGCATTTATAACCTTTTTGTCCAGGAGGAGAATATGCAGGACGAAATCTCCCAGCTGCGTCTTGAAATTCTACACCTTGAGAAGGAGAATGAACAGCTCCGGCAGCTGGCCAAAGAAAGAGAAGCACAGGAGCAGCTTTACCAGCGCATGGAAGAGTGGCTGGACAACTGGGAAGTGAGCATGGCCGAAGTAACCGCTTATGCGCCGCTGGACCCGGCAGCGAAAGAAGGCATGTGCTATGAGGGAGATCCCCATGTCGCAGCCAGCGGGGCGGAAGTTATCCCCGGTGTCACGGCCGCAGCCGGGCCGGATGTGGAGTTCGGTACCAGGATATGGGTACAGGGACACGGGAGGAGAGTTGTCCAGGATCGGGGGGGGCGGATTGGGCCGGGGAAGATCGACCTGGCGGTGGAGAGCCGGGAAGAGGCTTATGCCTGGGGAAGAAAAAATGTAAAGGTGGTATATCAAAAATGAAAAACACGCTTAACGACTTAAACAACCATCTCTTCGCCCAGCTGGAGCGGTTAGGCGATGAGGATATAAAAGGGGAGCAGCTGCAAGAGGAAATCACCAGGGCTAAAGCTATTTCAGATATTGCAACGCAAATAATTTCAAACGGCTCGCTGGTGCTGAAAGCAGAGACATTTATGCAGGAATATCTTCCTGTAGGCAGCAGCAGCAAAGAAACAAAGAGAATGCCGCCAATGCTCAGGGCATCATTTTTGAAGGAGTAAGCTGGAGGGGCGATCATGAGAAAATATTCCGAGGAAGTGAAAAAATTTATAGCTGAAAATGTTCAAGGGATTACTACAAAAGATTTAGCTGAATTGGTCAATGCAAAATTTGGCACAGATTTTACCGAATCTAAAATGAAAACGTATAAGAGTAATCACCAATTGAAAAGCGGTCGTCGCGGCATCCCCGCAGGGAGACCGTCTAAAGTATATCCGGATGAAGTAAAAAACTTTATTAAAGAAAACTATCACGGAGTTGGCCCAAAGGAGATGGCGGCCAGGCTGAACGAAACATTCGGTACTAACTACACCCATTCGCAAATGAAGGGCTGGTATAGCCGGCATAAATTAAACAGCGGAATTACGGGTTACTTTCCTAAAGGGAATATCCCTTTTAATAAAGGCAAAAAGGGAATTTCCTATCCTGGCATGGAAGCCACGCAGTTCAAGCCGGGCAACGTGCCCCATACCTGGGTGCCGATTGGCTCTGAACGCATAACAAAAGACGGATATATCCAGGTAAAAATTCAGGACGATAAGAAGCAGAAGAACTGGAGAGGCAAGCACATAATTATTTGGGAAGAGGCAAATGGTCCTCTGCCTCCAGGCCATGCGATTATCTTCGGAGATGGGAACAATCGTAACTTCGACCTGGACAACCTCATTCTTGTTTCCCGAGCGCAGCTGGTGCGGATGAATCAAAAAGGCTTAATTTATGGCAATGCTGAGCTGACAAAGACAGGAGCCGTTATCGCAGATATTTATAACAAAATAGGCGAGCGGAAAAGGACTCAAAAGAAGGTTCGGAGGTGACCCAAAATGTCGAGAACAACCATATTTGACCGTGCTGCCTTAGAAGACGATGACGATCGCAGTTTTGAGGAGCAGATGAGCGATTTAAACGTCGAAGTTGTCAAGCCGAAAGAGACGGAGACAAAATGGTATAAAGCAACCCCCAGGAATAACAAAGCCGGCCTGGGCGAAAGAATTAGCTTAAGTAATAACTGCATCGCAATAGGTAGGGAGGCAATAAAAACACTCGGCGGCCCTGGTTCTAAACTGAAAATAGGGATAAAAGAAATCAAAAATACAAAGGTGATAACCATTGCCCACAGTGAGAACGGGCTTTGGATTACTAAAACAAAGTCAAATTCTTACAGGGTAGGAACCAAGGCATTGGTTAAATGGCTTAAAGATGAAGGCGCAAAGAGAGGCCTTTATAGTCTGAAAGAAGTAAAAGGCGGCTGGCTGGCTATCCCGGAAGGGGGCGGCGGCAGGTGAGCGATACAATAAAATTCACCGTTTATGGCAACGCAGTACCTCAGGGCAGCAAGATGCCCTTCACATTTAAAGACAAAAAAACCGGAAGAATAAGGGCGTCCATGGCAGAGTCAAGCGGTAAAAATTTAGCATCCTGGCGCAATGACGTGTCTATTATCGCACAGCAGCACCGGCCAGAAAAACCTTTTGACGGGGCAGTGGAAGTCATACTGAAATTTTATTTTCTCAGGCCAAAATCTGTCAGCGCAAAGAAACGTCCTTATCCCTGTGTGAAGCCGGATGTGGACAAGATTACCCGGGCCATCTTTGACGCTATGAAAGGGAAGATTTATACCGATGATGCCAGGGTGTGCGATTTGGTTGTGAAGAAGCGGTATGATGATGTTCCCAGGGTAGAAGTAGAGGTGACGCCGATGTGGCCTCGAACAGACTGAATATACAGTTCCACGCCCACGCCCTGGACCGCTTGCGACAGCGTCTCCCGGCCGTCAAAAAGGAGTGGCTCCGGGGCAGGCTCCGGCAGCGCATCCGGACAGAGCTGCGCAAGGGTGCCAGGGTAAACGACCGGGGAGCCCTGGAGGTAGAAGTTGAACCCGGCATGCGGGCAGTATGCTTTCCCAGTCTGATGGGCGGATGGGAGGTAAAGACGATAATCAAGGAAGGGTGGGAAGACGAGGTGGAGGAAAGAGCAGGGTATGCGGGATACAAGAGTGACGGAAAAATAAGCGGGCAGGAAAGCGACCAGATGACCGTCAAAAAGTGCTGGGACTGTCCTTTCAAGTCTGATACATCGACGAACGGGCAGGGCGGCGTAAGGTGGACGTGTCTTGTGACCGGTAAGATGCTGTATATCACAGAGTGCGTAAGGGAGGCGGCCGGGGAATGAGTAAGGGGCACGACAACATTAAGCAATGTACTCCAGAATGTGAGCATTGCCAAAAATATAACGACGATTGGTGTATTTGTTGGCATCCGAAGTATAAGGGGAGCAGGAAACAGCTTAACATACCTTGCCTGGTGGAACTTTTAAAAGAGCAAAAAAAGCCGCTTTTCCCTAAGTATGAGGAGGTAAGTGAATGATGAGCACCGACATCGACTGGATCGCATACGAACAGGGCCTTTACGCCGCAAAGCAATCCGACGGCGATGTGTCCAGGGAAAAGAACCCTTACCCGGTTGATAGTACGAAGTGGAAATCCTGGAACCGGGGCTGGAATAGCTATTTTGTCAACGGCTGGAAGGAGTGGGAGAAAAGTGACATTTTATAACGGTCTGACTATTGGCATAGCAATCGGGGCTTTCCTGGCTGTGTTCAGTGCTTACTGCATCGACCGGGCCAGGGAGTTTGATGATAAGGAGCGTGAAAAATAGTGCCTGAATACCAAAGACTGACATTGCCAAGTGAAGCGTTTGACGGCGCAACCCTCAAAGCTCTTTATGAGAGCAGCGGGGAGTTAGGTTGCGACGAAATTTGTTCGGGAAAATGTCAGGATTGTTTTGTGCAAGAGGCTTTTGATAGGCTATCAGCATATGAGGATAGCGGGCTATCACCGGAAGAAGTGCAAGGGCTGGCCAAGGCTAAGACGGAAGGGCGGCTGGTGGTGCTGCCGTGCAAGGTGGGTTCTGATGTATATTGTATTGACAACCACGGAACTAAACGCAATCCCAAATATGA
>LDZT01005305.1_pt1 | contig 12930 bp, 13 predicted proteins | sample 615521 | NCBI WGS metagenome assembly LDZT01 (sample SAMN03408292, study PRJNA278302) | terrestrial metagenome | isolation source: oil reservoir sample SB1 | place: USA: Alaska, North Slope, Schrader Bluff formation | collected 2011-09
AGTGAACCCGAGGATAAGCGAGGTAACTGTTTGAGGCGCATGGCGCCGAGTTTTACCGAGCCCGAGGGTGAACGAGTTCGTACAAGTATAAGAGGCGAAAATGAGCACGTAGGCAGTTGACCTCCCTAATGCAAGTTAATTTTCAGGATAGGATATTTCTCTTTACGACAAATCTTTTACCCCGGCTTGACGGCTGGAGTTTGGTTATCCTTGACAGGTTATGGGTGATCAGATAATATTGTTTAAGAAAATTCTTTGACATAAAGAAAAACACAACATATAAACAAGAAAGGGAGTTTAGGGAATGGTTTTTGCAAGTCTTGCCGAAAAATTGCAGGAAACCTTCCGTAAATTAAAAAACAAGGGCAGACTCACCGAGGCGGATGTTGACGAGGCATTGCGTGAGGTAAGGCGCGCTTTATTAGGCGCCGACGTTAACTTACAGGTTGTCAAGAATTTTATAGCGGGTATTAAAGACCGGGCAACAGGCCAGGAAGTTTTAAGCAGTCTTACACCCGGTCAGCAGGTAATAAAAATTGTCCGTGATGAAATGGCGGTATTAATGGGCGGAGTGCAGAGCAAAATTAATATTGCCTCCAAACCTCCTACAGTAGTAATGCTTGTTGGGTTGCAGGGTTCCGGTAAAACCACTACCGCCGCCAAATTGGCCAGCCTGCTGCGGAAGCAGGGAAAGCAGCCCCTGCTGGTTGCCGCCGATGTTTACCGGCCGGCGGCTATTAAACAGCTTCAAGTCCTGGGGCAGCAAATAAATATTCCTGTATTTTCACGAACAGATCTGCAGGAACCGGTAGAAATTGCCCGCCTGGCTGTTGAGCATGCTCTTGGCTCTGAAAGAGACCTGCTTATTTTGGATACGGCAGGGCGGTTACATGTTGATGATAAATTAATGGTTGAACTGGAATTAATCAAAGCCAAGGTGCATCCCCACGAAATAATTCTGGTTGTGGATGCTATGACGGGACAGGTTGCTGTCAATATCGCCCAGGCTTTTCATGAACGTCTTGGCCTGGATGGAGTCATCCTGACCAAGCTGGATGGTGACAGCAGGGGGGGGGCGGCGCTTTCAATAAAGGCCGTTACAGGCTGTCCGATTAAATTTGTTGGGACCGGTGAGAAACTGGATGCTCTGGAAACTTTTCACCCGGACCGTATGGCGGAACGTATCCTGGGCATGGGCGATGTGCTTACTCTGGTGGAAAAGGCTCAGAGCGCTATTGATGCTGAGCAAATGGAAAGGCTTAATAAAAAGGTATACAGCGCCGAGTTTACATTGGAGGATTTTTTGGAACAGCTTCGTGAAATTAAAAAAATGGGACCGCTACAGCAGCTGATCAGTATGATACCCGGGCTTGGAAATGCCAAAATGTTAAAAGAACTGGGCGAAATTGATGAAAAAGAACTTGTTTATGTCGAAGCTGTGATCAGTTCCATGACGCGCTGGGAAAGGCGTAACCCTCAGGAGATTAACGGCAGCCGCCGCCGCCGCATTGCAAATGGGAGCGGCACATCAATACAGGATGTCAACCGCATATTAAAACAGTTCGAGCAGACCAGAAAAATGATCAGGCAGTTTGCGGAGGTGGGTAAAAGCGTAAAAAAGGGTGGCAAGTATCTGCCCGGTTTTATTCAGGATAAACGCGGCAAACCGTTATTCTAGAAAAACGGTTAACCGGTAAATTTAAAAAACCAAGAAAAGATGAAAAGGCAGGTGATATTATTGTCAGTTAAAATCAGGCTAAAAAGAATGGGCGCAAAAAAGAAACCTTTTTACCGTATTGTTGTTGCGGATTCCCGTTCGCCGCGGGATGGCCGTTTTATAGAAGAGTTGGGTTATTATAACCCCCTTAAGGAACCGGCCGAAGTGAAGATCGATCAGGAAAAGGCAGTCAGCTGGTTAAAGATGGGAGCTCAGTCCACGGATACTGTTCGTTCTTTATTTAATAAGGCCGGTATATTTAATAAGCTCGCCAAGGATAGCTAGTTGTTACAACTGGAGGATGACGAGGGGGAACTATAATAAGATGGAAGAGCTGGTTGAGGTTCTGGCCAAAGCCCTTGTTGATCAGCCGGACAAAGTGGTAGTAAATATGATCAGGCAGTTTAAGACCCCCTCTTTTATTTCATATAGTCCTGTTTTGTACAACCGGTATTATAAGAGGAGATAAAAAAACTGGAAGAGTTATTAATTATAATTGGAAAGGTAATTGGCACATACGGAAACCGCGGTTGGGTACGTGTTCTTCCGCTAACTGATTTTCCGGAACGTTTTTTTAAAATGGACAGGGTGATCCTTTCAAAGGGGAACCTGGAAAAGGAATACTTTATCTCTGAAGTGAAGCAGCATAAAAATTATTTGCTGATTGACTTTCAGGGCATATCCGATATGAATGCCGCCGAGTTGCTTGTGGGCGCCCTGCTGCAGGTAACCAGAGAGCAGTTAGTGAAACTTCCGGCCGATAATTATTTTATCTTCGATATAATAGGGCTTTTTGTGTATACCGAAACATCCGAATACCTTGGAAAGATAGAAGACGTGCTTCATACAGGGGCGAACGATGTTTATGTGGTCAGAAAAGACCAACTATTGCTTTTAATCCCCGCTTTGAAACAGGTAGTCAAAAAAATTGATCTTGAAAATTGCCGGATGATTGTAAAACTGCCGGAAGGATTGGAAGCGACAAATGCTGATTAATATTTTGACTGTTTTTCCGGAGATGTTTTCAAGCCCTTTTAATGACAGCATTATTAAAAGGGCGAGGGAAAAGGGCCTTCTGGAACTTAATTTGGTCAATATCAGGGATTTTTCGGAAAACAAGCACAAAAGTGTTGATGACTCCCCATTTGGGGGAGGGCAGGGAATGGTTATGTCTGCCGTCGTTTTTTTTAAGACAATGGATTGGCTGACAGAGACCCAGGGTGATCAGGACAGGGTTGTTCTGCTCAGTCCCGGCGGACGTCAATTTAACCAGAAAATAGCCTGGGAACTAAGCCTCCTGAAGAGGGTTACACTTATTTGCGGACATTATGAAGGTATTGATCAGCGTGTTCGGGAAATATCTTCAGACGAGATATCAATCGGTGATTATATTCTCACCGGAGGTGAAATTCCTGCCATGGTAATAGTTGATGCTGTTGCAAGGCTTATCCCAGGTGTCCTGGGGAAGGATACATCAGCAAGTGAAGAGTCTTTTAACGATTTGTTGTTGGAGTACCCTCAATATACAAGACCCCGGGAGTATGGAGGATTTCCTGTTCCCGAGGTTCTTCTAAGCGGGCACCATGAAAATATTCGTTACTGGAGAAGGCAGCAATCTCTTTTGCGTACACTGACAATGAGGGAGGATTTGCTATCCAAGGCTATCTTAACTGACGAAGACAAGAAAATACTCAGGGAAATCTTTAAGCGTCTTAAAAATTTAAATTTAGACTTGGAAAATTAAATTTTTTTAATTAAAAGCTGCCATAATATGGAGGATATGGTTATCCAAGGCAGAATAATAAATAGAGAAAGTGAAGATAGGGGGTTGATATTGTTGTTGAAGAGGCACTATGAACTTGTTAAGGAACTCAAGACATTTGAAAAGATTGCTGTAGATGAACTTTCTGTAGAAGATATTTCATATTATTTGAAGCTTCGCAGGGAACATGAGGCGAGCAGTGAACAACTTGCAAGTCTTATTCCAAAAACGCTGGAGAATGTCAAAAGGATGGTTGATCAATCGGGGGAGCAGCTTGATGAAATATTTCTTATGACGGACAGTATTACCGGCGGCGATTTAAACCATAACCGCTATGATTTTATGAACAAGTTAATTGAATATCTGGGCATGCTTGAGACAAGCGTTGGACAGATGGCTGCTGGATGTTTACGGCTATTAAAACTGCTGGATACTGAGCTTTCCCAAACAACTCCTGCAATAGTTCCGTTAGACAACCACCCTGCTGCCTCATTTCCGGTCGATATGCTCTCTGAGGTTGCCTGTGCTGTAGTCCAGGTTCAAAAACCTTTGACTGAAGGAAATACTAAAGAATTAAAGGTTGCTCTGGGAAAAAACGGGGCAGTAAAGGATAGTGAAAAGGGAAAAGAAGCTGGTAATGATAAGATAAAAGTTTCTCCTGCGACAATAAAAAAACTGGAGATGATGGTTAGGCCCAAGGGTGTAGCTGAAAACATCGTTAAAATAAATGCGGCGCCGGAAGCAAAGTCTCAACCTGCGAAAGGCAGTAAGGACCGGCCTAAAAGGTGATTTATTAAGGTGATTATTTATTATATAAAAAGCCTGTTCATAAATTATGGCAGGCTTTAATTTTTCTTTCATTCACCATTATCCGGAGGCGCCGTATCAATCCGTCTAAGCGGGGTAACCTTGTTTCTGCGCCCGCTGCCGCGTAAAGGCACTTCACCTTCGGTGATTTCCAGGTAAAAGATTTTATCGGGATAACAGAGTACAGTTACAACACCGCGCTCCGGTTCAGTAAGCCATATCCCCTGAAATTCAATCATTTCCCCCAGATCCATTTTCACTCTCCGGGGTCCATCCAGCACTTCAAGTTCCCACCCTTGAATGCTGACAATAATTGTTTTCTTAGGATGCTGGTTTTCCATTATACACCTCCAGTGTTTGCTTGACTTATTATTTTACTCATCTAACCTGCCTGATGTTAAAACGAAGTCATTATATCATATCCAAAAGAAGAGTTGAAGCGACCGCGCCGTATTTTTTAGAAAATTTCAGCAATGGGGATATAATATTGTTTTTTTGAGACATACTAAATAACGAAATACTTGGAGGAGGTGAATACATGCATCACTGGATGATCACTGAAATGGAAAAACTTCGCGTTTCTGATCAATTAAAGGCAGAAGAACTTTGCGCCAAGAAAGCAAGTTTTTATTTGAACCAGAGTCGAGATCCCGCTGTTCAAGCACTGCTGCAGCAGTGTGTCGAAAAAGGTCAAAGACATATCAGCGCTTTAAGCGGTTTGCTTCAGGAAGCCGGTCTGTCAAATATAGCCAGGCATTAATTTATAAAAATGAAAGGAGGTTATTGTAAATGGAGTTTACTGATCGTGATATTTTAACTGACATACTTACTGGCGCCAAAACGATCTCTACCGGTTATCATACGGCAGTGCTTGAATCGGCAAACGACCGTGTGCGCGGCACGCTTATCCAGATTAATAACGAAGAACTAAATATACAGAAGAAAATTTTTGACCTTATGCATTCACGCGGTTGGTATCCGCTGGATCCGGTATTTACCGGCGTCCCGATGGGGGCTGAAACAACCGGTATCCGTTCAGAAATAGGCTCAATGAGGTCCGTAAGCGCCTATCCGGGAGGAAGCATGGGGATTGCTCCAGGGATGAGCCCTGGTCCGATAGGCCGCAGTTGGTAGTAAAAGAAAAGGTAAGCCCGCGTACGGACCTCTTACGCGGGCTTATCTTTTTAAAGAGGAATTCCTGGTTTATATGTTATAATAAAAACTACTCAGGATAATTCTTTATTTAAAATACCGGGTGTGACAATGACTTGGATAAGATAGTGATTAAAGGCGCGCGTATCCATAACTTAAAAAATATCAGCCTGGAAATTCCACGCGGGCAAATGGTGGTTTTCACCGGTTTATCCGGCTCAGGAAAGTCTTCACTGGCCTTCGACACTATTTATGCTGAAGGTCAGAGGCGTTACGTGGAATCATTGTCCGCTTATGCCCGGCAGTTTCTCGGGCAGATGGAAAAACCGGATATCGACTATATTGAAGGGCTTTCACCCGCTATTTCAATTGATCAGAAGACGACCAGTCATAATCCCCGTTCGACCGTGGGTACAGTGACGGAAATTTACGATTATTTAAGGCTGCTGTTTGCACGGATCGGCAAACCCTATTGTCCGCAATGCGGACAACCCATTACAAGACAAGCCGTGGAGCAAATGGTGGACCAATTAGTTTCTTTACCGGAAGGAATCAGGTTGATGATCTTAGCGCCCGTAATCCGGGGGAAAAAGGGGGAGCACCAAAAACTCATTGAAGGAATTCGTAAAAATGGGTTTTCACGGATAAGGGTGGACGGGGAATTGTTTGATACGGGAGAAACCCCCAGAATTGATAAAAACAAAAAACATAACATAGAAATTGTAGTAGACAGGTTAATTAACCGTCCTGGTTTGACGCAGCGGTTAACCGATTCTTTGGAAACCGCTCTTAAGAATGCAGATGGCATTGCGATTGCCGCAGTTGAAGATGGTACGGAGATCGTTTTCAGTGAAAAATTTGCCTGTCCGGATTGTGGTACAGGTTTGCCGGAAATCGAACCCAGGATATTTTCTTTTAATAGCCCTTTTGGCGCCTGTCCCACCTGCACGGGTTTGGGAATTCATAAAAAAATAAATCCTGATCTGGTTGTTCCGGATATGAATAAATCAATAGCAGATGGCGCTATCGAAGGCTGGTATAAAGGGGCAACAGCTTATTCCTACCTGGAGGGTGTCGCGGAAAAATACGGTTTTAGCCTGGAAACACCAATATGCCAATTAACCACTGAGCAGTTAAACACGCTCTATTACGGAACCGGCCAGGAACAAATAAGGTTCAGGTATAAAAACTCGTACGGGCGGCAAATTGAATACCAGGTTCCCTTTGAAGGAATTATGAACAACATAAAGCGCCGGTACAAGGATACAAATTCTGAGTACATGCGTGAAGAAATTGAACGTTATATGAGCTTTCTGCCATGTCCGGATTGTAAAGGCGATCGACTGAGAAAAGAAGCCCTGGCTGTAAAAGTTGGGAATCTTTCCATAGTCCAGGTAAGCCGTTTTCCGGTTTCTGAAATGCTCAGCTTTTTTAATTCTCTTGAACTAACTGACAGGGAAAATCTGATTGCCAGGCGTATTCTTAAAGAGATTGTTGAACGTTTGGGATTCCTTGTTAACGTGGGTCTTGATTACCTTACCATTGATCGTCCTGCGGGTACGCTCTCCGGCGGTGAGGCACAGCGTATCCGGCTGGCTACTCAGATAGGCAGCGGTTTAACCGGTGTTCTGTACATTCTTGATGAACCAAGTATAGGCTTGCACCAGCGTGATAACAGGCGTCTTTTGGATACTCTGCTGCATTTAAAGGACCTGGGCAATACGGTTATTGTAGTAGAGCATGATGAGGAGACTATTCTAACTGCGGATCATATTGTCGATATTGGTCCCGGGGCGGGAGAAAATGGCGGACAGGTTATAGCACAGGGGAAAGTTGAAGATATCATAGGCAATCCCGTTTCAATCACCGGCCAGTATTTAAGCGGCCGGAAATATGTGCCGATTCCGGAGACCCGCCGCATTCCAAAAGAAAAATTTTTGACAGTATTAGGCGCTGCCGAGCATAATTTAAAAAATATAAACGTTACTTTTCCTCTTGGGTTATTTATTTGCGTAACAGGAGTTTCCGGTTCCGGTAAAAGCACCCTTATAAACGAGATTGTTTACACAAACCTTGCCAAAGAGCTGCATGGTTCCAGAAACCAGACAGGGTTTTGCAGGGGTATTGAGGGGCTGCAGTTTCTTGATAAAGTAATCAGTGTAGATCAATCTCCGATCGGACGGACTCCGCGTTCCAATCCGGCAACTTATACCGGGGTTTTTAATGAAATCAGGGACCTGTTTTCACAATTGCCCGAAGCGCGCGTACGGGGTTACAAGCCCGGCAGGTTTAGTTTTAATGTCAAGGGAGGACGCTGTGAAGCTTGTTACGGTGACGGTATTATTAAAATTGAAATGCACTTTTTGCCTGATATTTACATTCCTTGCGAAGTATGCAAGGGTTCAAGGTACAACCGTGAGACAATGGAAGTAAAATACAAGGGTAAAAGTATAGCTGATGTATTGAATATGACTGTCGATCAGGCGGCGGAGTTTTTCCGGTTTCAACCCCGTATTTACAGGCGTTTAAAAACTTTGCAGGATGTTGGCCTTGGGTATATTCGCCTGGGGCAGCCGGCGCCGGAACTCTCCGGCGGGGAAGCCCAGCGTGTAAAGCTGGCGACAGAGTTGTCCAGGCGTTCTAACGGGCGTACTTTTTACATACTTGACGAGCCTACAACCGGATTGCATATGGATGATGTGGCTCACCTGCTTAAGGTTCTGCACCGTTTAACGGAGGCAGGCGACACAGTGGTGGTAATTGAACATAATCTTGATGTGATTAAGACTGCCGACTATATAATAGATCTCGGCCCGGAGGGCGGAGAACGCGGCGGGAGTGTAATTGCAGAGGGTACACCTGAGGAAGTAGCATGTAAAACAGAATCATATACAGGTCAGTTCTTAAAAAAAGTTCTTCCCTCCTTGGCTATAAAAGCGACCGGGCATAAAAAAAATTATCTCGTAGAGGCGAGGATCTAATGTTAGAGGAAAAGCTCACTAGGCTGCCCAGTACATCCGGCGTTTATTTTTTTAAAGATGCCGAGGGGAAAGTAATCTATGTGGGTAAGGCGGTATCCCTGAAGAATCGCGTTCGTTCATATTACCATGCCGGAGCCGGTAATTCCCCTAAGGTGCGTTCTTTGGTCGAGCGAGCGGTGGATTTTGAATACATAATAACCGATAATGAAGTTGAAGCCCTTATCCTGGAATCAAACCTGATCAAGGAGCACCGCCCCCGCTATAACATTCTGTTAAAAGATGATAAGAGTTATCCCTATCTTAAAATATCTCTGAAAGAAGAATTCCCCCGGATTCAAATTACAAGAAACTTTATTCGTGATGGATCTGTTTATTTTGGCCCCTATACTCAGGTCGGAGCAATTCAAGATACATTGAACCTGCTCAGAAAACTCTTTCCTTTTCGAACCTGTAACCAAAAAATAACAAAAATTGACGGTGGTTTTGGAAAAGCTTCCAGAACAAACAGGCCTTGTCTTAACCATCATCTAAACCAATGCCTGGCTCCATGTTCCGGTTTAGTTGCACAGGAGGAATATCTGGCCATGATTCAGGAGGTTTGCCTGTTCATGGAGGGCCGTCAGGAAGATGTGGTCAAAAGAATTGCTTTGAGAATGGATGAGGCGTCAAAAAAACTGGATTTTGAAAATGCCGCCAAATTTCGTGATCAGATTAAATCGATCGAACTGGTAATTGAGAAACAAAAAGTTATCCTTAAAAACCCAAGTAACCTGGATATTATTGCCGCCGCTGCCGGCCAGGGAATCTGTTGCGCAATGGTTTTCTACATGCGTTCCGGCAAACTCATCAGCAGGGAGCATTTTTTGCTCAGTAATACCGAAGATTTGAGCAATGCGGAAATAATTACCGCGTTTATCAAGCAGCATTATAATAATGTTGACTTTGTTCCCGAAAAGATTCTGCTGTCCGGCATTATGGAAGAAGAAAAAGGGGTTGTTGCAGCCTGGCTTTCCTGCAAAAGGGGCGGGAAGGTCAAACTTTGTACTCCCCGAAGCGGGGAAAACAAGCAGTTGATTGAAATGGTTGAAAAAAATGCCGTACTGGCTTTGCGGGAAGCTGAAATAACAGCGCAAAAAAAACAGTTTGACGATCAAGCCCTGGAAGAACTGAGAATTGAACTAGACCTGCAAAATACACCAGCACGCATAGAATGTTATGATATTTCAAATACTCAGGGTTTTGAAAACGTTGCTTCAATGGTTGTTTATGATCAGGGAAGGATAACGCCTGAACACTACCGGAAGTTTAAAATCCGGACAGTAGAAGGCCCAAACGATTACGCCTGTTTGCAGGAAGCGTTAAAAAGGCGATTTTTGCGCGCTCGTCAAGAAAAGGAATTGCTTGACAGCGGCCGGCTTTCGACAAAAAAAGCGGGATTTCACCGTTTGCCGGACCTTATTATCGTTGATGGCGGCGCCGGGCAGCTCTCCTGTGCCCGGCAGGTAATGAGGGAGACGGGTTTTGAATATATCCCGGCCTGCAGTATAGCCAAGGGGGAAGAAGTTATTTATATGGAAGAGAAGGATGAACCCATCCGCTTGCCTTCTAATTCACCTGCGTTGCGCCTTGTTCAGAGATTGAGGGATGAAGCCCACCGTTTTGCTCTTGCTTATCACAGAAAGCTGCATGCCTCCAATAGTCTTTCTTCAATTCTCAATGAGATAAAGGGTATCGGCAAGGTTCGCCGGCTGGCGCTTCTTTCAGCATTTCCATCTTTGACGGCTATCAGCAAGGCCACCCTTAGTGAGTTAACGGAAGTGCCTGGCATGACTCTACCGGCAGCACAAGCGGTTTATAATTTTTTTCATTAATAATAAATAAGAATATGAAAAGGAAAACGTTTAGACAAAAATGAAAAATCATTTTGTAACCGGGGTTGATCTTGGTGGAACTAAGATATATACGGCTGTTGCCGATTTAAAGGGCCGCATTTTAGCTGAAACCAAGACGCCAACCGAAGCCGGTAAGGGGATAGATTTTGTACTGGACAAGATTGTGGCGACGGTTAAACAAGTCACAGAAAAAGCAGGACTTTCGGAAATTCCCGCTTATCTTGGAATTGGCGCTCCCGGGCCGCTGGATCCACAGCGCGGCTTTATTTATCAGGCGCCAAATCTTGGCTGGCAGGATGTCCCTCTCAAATTCCTTTTAGAAGAAGCATTACATGTTAGCGTAACGGTAGGCAATGACGCCAACCTGGCTGCTCTGGGAGAATTTTGTTTTGGAGACTATAAGGGGGCTTCTAATTTAATTTACATTACTATCAGTACGGGTATCGGCTGTGGATTAATTTTGAATGGGGAACTTTATCAGGGGGCTGATTACAGCGCAGGAGAAATAGGTCATCTTGCCGTTGAACCGGATGGGTTATTATGCAGCTGCGGGAATAGGGGTTGTCTGGAAACAATAGCCTCGGGGACTGCTATAGCCCGCTTTGCAAGGGAACTTGTCCAACAGGGTAAAGGAACGGGCATTCTTAAGGCAGCCGGAGATTTGTCAGAAGGAATAACTGCCGAGGCAGTTTCACGGGCTGCCGCCGCCGGTGATCAAGAGGCGCTCGGGATTTTGGATAAAACCGGCAGGGCTTTGGGCCTTGGCCTTTCATACATAGTAAATCTGCTCAACCCATCCCTGATCCTTTTAGGCGGGGGGGCTATGAAAGCAGGGCCTCCGCTATGGCAGGCAATGAATGTTGAGTTAAGAAGAAGGGTGATTAAATCAAATAGGAACAAACTCAGAATATTGCCTGCCGCGCTAGGCGACAGGTCAGGTTTGCTTGGGGCGGTTGCATGCGCCCTTCAGGCAAGCCGGTTATAATAACCTTTATATGTCACTTGCCAAGGATTTATTTTGACCGGCAGGTATTAGCGTTTGTAGAGAGAATATTAAAATTATTTTCGATAAGCAATATTTAAATCATATCTTTCAGGTTCAGTTTCCATCTTCAGCAGTGTAGTTTTAGATAATGGAAATTGAAAAAATTCTTTGGCTAAACTTATAATAACATACGAAAAGGGGGTCTTTAGTTTTGTGGGATATTTTAGATAATCCGGAAGCAATCAGCAGGATTGACACGCAGAATATGCTTGCGTCTTTATGGAATTTGCCTGATCAATGCAGCGAAGCCTGGAAGATTGGCAACTCTGTTGACCTGCCCGCTGAAATAAAAGCCGACAAAATTGTCGTTACCGGTCTTGGGGGGTCCGCTATCGGAGGAGACCTTTTAAGGGTCTTTTCTACAAACAGACTGGCCGTTCCGGTATTCGTAAACCGTCACTATTCACTTCCTCTGTTCGTTGATCAGCAAACGCTTATTTTTGCAGTCAGCTACTCGGGAAACACTGAAGAAACACTTAGCGCTTACCACATAGCCCGTGAAAAAAAAGCTACTATAATTGTTTTAACTACCGGGGGAAAACTTAAAGATATGGCTCAAGCAGACAAGATTCCGGCAGTTACCGTTCCTGGAGGCATTTCCCCGCGTGCCGCAACGGGTTACTTATTTATACCGATGCTGGCAGTACTTGAGAGAATTGGTCTTGTTACAGGCATCTCTGAAGAAGTGGCCGAACTTGTTCAACAGCTGAGATTATTACGTAATCAATTAGGTCCTCAGGTGGAATTATCGGGCAACTTGTCCAAACAGCTTGCTGCAAGGCTTTACGGGCATATCCCGGTAATCTGGGGTTCGTCTGGAACGACCGAAGTTGTCGCCCAGCGTTGGAAAGGCCAATTTAATGAAAACACCAAAACACCTGCTTATTGGAACGTTTTTCCGGAACTCAATCATAACGAAATAGTAGGTTTTGAAACACCTGCAGAGATATTGAAAAACCTCTTTTTAATAATTCTTCGGAGCAAGGACGATCACGCCAGGGTACAAAAAAGGATTGAAATCACACATCAGGAAATAGGAGATAAAGTAGCCGGTGTTGCGCAAATTCAGTCAGCCGGGGATACAATTCTTTCCCGGATGTATTCCTTAATCTATACCGGGGATTATACCAGTATTTACCTCGCTTTGCTTTACGGAATCGATCCCGGCCCTGTAAAAGTCATTGATCGGTTAAAGGAAGCCCTGGCCAGTCAATGACCATAAGGAAACATCCATGCCGCTGAAGCGGCGCCATCAGGAGGATGAAAATTCATTAATAAAGGAAGGTCAATGCCTTAAGTGCGATTTTGAGCCTTCATTCAAAGAACGAGTGAACCCGAGGATAAGCGAGGGAATTTGTTTGAGGCGCATAAGCGCCGAGTTTTGACCGAGCCCGAGGGTGAACGAGTTCGTACAAGAATAAGAGGCGAACATGAGCGCGCTTAGCAGTTGACCTTCCTAAGGAAATTAATTTTCTGGATAGACACCCATGCTGCCAATGCAGCGCCATCAGGTGATGAAAAAGTAAGCATTCAGTAAAACCGTCCAAAGGGCACGGTGTTGTCAACAGCGAACG
>LDZT01007756.1_pt1 | contig 12906 bp, 13 predicted proteins | sample 615521 | NCBI WGS metagenome assembly LDZT01 (sample SAMN03408292, study PRJNA278302) | terrestrial metagenome | isolation source: oil reservoir sample SB1 | place: USA: Alaska, North Slope, Schrader Bluff formation | collected 2011-09
GATGCCGGTGGTCGCCCGGGGTTTCGACGAGCCGCTCGAAGAGGGGATGGTGATCGCCCTCGAGCCCAAGAAGGGAGTCCGGGGCGTCGGGATGGTCGGGATCGAGAACACCTTCGTGGTCGGCCGCGGGGGCGGCAGGTGCATCACCGGGACGAACCCCGGCCTCGTCCCGGTGTACTGAGGGGAGCCGCCCTACGTGGGATTTGCGGCGAACGGCTGCGCCGCCTGAACCCGCTGCCCGAGGAAGTCCAGCAGCTCGCGGTTGACCCTTCCGGCGTGCGTCCAGGTGATCCCGTGCGGCCCGCCCTCGACCACCGCGAGACGGCTGTCCTTGACCAACCCGGGGATGCGTTTTCCCGAGGCGGGGAAGGGTACGATCCGGTCGGCATCGCCGTGGATCACGAGGATCGGGACGTCGATGCTCGCAAGGTCGTTCCTGAAGTCGGTCAGCCACGCCGGGACGCAGTCGAGCGTGCCCGCAGGGGACGCGGCGGCGGCGACGTTCCAGCTGAGACGGACGGCTTCGTCGCTGATGCGGTCGCCCCCGAGGAGATCGACGTTGTAGAAGTTCGAGAGGAACGCCGAGAGGAACGCCGGACGGTCGGCGGCGATGCTCTCCATGATCCCGTCAAAGACGCTGCCGTCCACTCCTTCGGGGTTGTCGGCGGTCTTTAAGAGGAACGGCGGGACAGCGGATATGAAGACGGCCTTATCAACGCGCTCGCTCCCGTAGGTGCCGAGGTACCGGGCGACCTCGCCGCCGCCCATCGAGAACCCGACGAGCGTGGCGTCGGCGAGGTCGAGTTGCGTCATGAGTTTGTGCAGGTCTTCGGCCAGCGTGTCGTAATCGTAGCCGAAGGTCGGTTTGCTGGAGTTGCCAAACCCCCTGCGGTCGTAGGCGACGACACGGTAGCCCGCATCGAGCAGCACCGGCACCTGTTTCTCCCAGGATTTACTCGAGAGCGGCCAGCCGTGGATCAGGACGACCGGCCTGCCCGTGCCGTGGTCCTCGTAGTAGAGGTCGACGGTGCCCGAATTCTCTTTACCGACGGTGATGTAGGACATGGAAACCTCCATTTATGCGGGCTCCCGACATCCGTTATGTTATAAAAAGTTGCGGCCCGGGAGGAGTCGGGCGCCTGAAAATGGGCGAGTATAATACCGCCAACATCCTGACGATCTAACCAGTAATGGGGAACCACGCAAAAATTCTCAGGAACCTACTCATCGCGGCAGGCATCCTCGCTGCAATCCTCTTCGTATTTATAGCGCTGACCGCAGTAATTCTTGGCCAATCCTCAGCGGAGAGTTTCAGGTCGACGTATCACTACGAACTGACGATCTCGACGACGGGGCCCATTGAAGACGCGGCCCTCCTGATCCCCCTTCCTTCCCGGTACGACCCGGATACCGGAGCGAACGTCACTCCCGTCGATCTCTCCCGTGCGAGCTTCAGCAACTTCGACAGCGATATATCGGTAAGGATCGAACACGTCGACGGAGTCCCCATGCTGAACATCTCGGCCGGCCGGATCGATCCCATCTACAAAAACCGCATCGAGCCGATTCCGATCATGCCGGGGCAGAACGAATCGGAACTCCCCGAACCGACCCATATCTACTCCGGCCGGTACTCGGAAGAGACGCCGGTGCTCGTCGATATGGAACTCTATATGCTCGATAGCAATCCAGGCCGCGAGATCGAGACCAGAACGCCGGTAGGAGCCGAGCCCCTGCTTGCGCCCTACCGGATCGTCGGCAATCTCGGCGGTTCCGGCGGACCCGTCGACGATTACTACGTGAGCCCGGGGTCATCCGGCTACGTCGTCGAGGTGCCGTTCATCCTCTCGTTCGACGCCGACGACGACAACGTCCTCAGCATCTCGTCCGAATTCCTGGGCAGAAACGAGTGGTGGGTTCTCGGCTGGCAATCGAATTCGTACCACGAGAGATTGCGCCATGAGTTCAAAGGTGCATGCAACGGTACCTACCCGGTGAAGGGCATCCTCGTAACGGGCGAGGGCGTATACTGACCCGCAGATCCTCAGCGGTCCGGGCATCACCGCGAGGATGACCAAAGCGCCTCTTTTTAATCCCGCACCGCGGAAGATCTATCATGAGCAAAAACCTGAGCGGGTGCAGGCTGTCGTCTCCCGCAGGCCGCTGCCTGTCACCGGAGGAGAGGCGGCCATGACGAACCGGGATACCGTCCCGTCCGATGCACCGCCCGTACCGCCCCGGGCCTCACGGACCGAATGGTACATGAATATCGCGGTCGAGACCGCCCGGCGGTCGACCTGCATCCGGCGGTGCTACGGGGCGGTCGTGGTCAATTTTGCTGGGGAGATCGTCTCCACCGGGCACAACGGGGCGCCGCGAGGAGAGGCGCACTGCGACGAGTTGAACACCTGCATCCGCAAACAGTACAACATCCCCTCCGGGGAACGCTACGAGTTCTGCCGATCTGTGCACGCGGAGATGAACGCGCTCCTGCAGGCGGGGAGGGCTGCTGCCGGGTGCACGATGTACCTGGCCGGGTTCGAACGCCTGACGGGAGCGCCCTCGTATGACCCGCCCTGCCTGATGTGCTCGAAGATGCTGGTGAATGCCGGCATAGGCAGGGTGGTCGTCAGGACACCGGATGGATTGCGGGAACTCGACCCGCAGGAGCTCTACCGGAAGCACCTGGACAGCGTGATTGCAAAGGTCTCGGGGAAATAGTACACAAGAAGGCGTCGGAACGGACCTGGTCGGCGGGCCTGAGAGAAAGATTGGAGCCCCTACGGCTCCACGATGACGACCGGTTTGATCAGGTCCCGGGGCTTCTCCTTCATCAGGAGGAGGGCCTCCTCCAGTTTATCGAAGCCCTTGAAGACGTGCGTCGCCATGAGCGACGGGTCCATGCGCCCGTGCATCACCACTTCGGCCAGCCTCTCCATTCTCACCCGTCCGCCGGGGCAGAGCCCGGTCATGATGTTCTTGTCCGCCATACCGAACCCCCAGGCGACCCGGGGAAGGGGGATGGCGTCCAGATCGCCCGTCCCCTGGCCGAAGTAGTTGATGTTCGAGATCACCGACCCGGGTCTGGCCGCCCGTACCGCGTCCATCAGAATTTCCGGGCCGCCGCCGGCGACGATCACGGCGTCGACGCCTGTTCCGCCGGTTTTATTGCGGATCTGTTCTGCGGTGTCTCCTTCCTTGTAGCTGACGATATCGGTGGCACCGTATTCTTTCGCCACCCTGACGGCGGCGGGCCTCGTGCCGACGGCAAATATCCTTCCGGCGCCCCTCAGTTTTGCACCGGCGACGGCGGACAGCCCGACCGGTCCGATCCCCAGGACGGCCACGGTAGCCCCGAACTCGATGTGAGCGTTTTCAGCACCCATAAATCCGGTACTGAGCATATCGGGGAGCATGACCCCTGCTTCCAGTGACATGCCCTCCGGCAGGTGGGCGAGGTTGTAATCGGCCAGGTTCACGTGGAAGAACTCGGCGAAGACGCCGTCTTTGAAGTTCGAGAACTTCCAGCCACCGAGAGGCCCGCCGGTCTGCGAGGGATACCCGCGCTGTGCGGCTTCCGTCTCCCAGTCGGGGGTGATCGCCGGTACGATGACTCTGTCGCCGGGCCTGAAGTCCCGGACTTCGCTCCCCACTTCGTCCACCACCCCGAGCGCTTCGTGCCCCAGGATGAGGTCGTGCCTCTCACCGATCGCCCCCTCCCAGACGGTGTGGACATCGGAAGTGCACGGGGCGAGCGCCAGCGGTTTGACGATGGCGTCTCTCGGACCGCAGGCAGGTCTGTCCTTCTCTATCCATCCGATCTCCCCGATCTTTAACATTGCCAGGCCTTTCATATCCTACCCCTTCTTCTGACCGGGGTCAGGGGGGAGATCCTATAAAAGTACCGGGGGTCGTCCCCGACCTGCTGACAATCGCGCAGGACCGGGAAGCGTCGGGAGCACCGGGTGGACGCTATGCCGGTGACGATACCGGGCTGGTAGTGGGAGGAGACCCCAGTCCCTCACGGAAGTATAAAACCCGATGTATCAGCAAATTGAGGATCGTATCTCCTCTCAGGAGCACTGTGGGGATAAAATAGCCCGGCATGGGTGGGCACCACTTCCTTTAACGATCGGTACTGCACACATCTTAGTACATGATTGGCAACGAAGACCGGCATGCCCAGATCAGGGAGTTCCTGCAGGACCGGTATCCGGAGGCTGTTTCAATCTCCACGATCGCACGCCATCTGAAGATGAACCGTGGGTCCGTGGCAAAATACCTCGAAGTCCTCCAGGCTCACGGCCATGTCATCATGAGGCCTTTCGGCAAGGCCAAACTCTACTCGTCGGCGCAGAATGTCCCGTTCGACGATCTCTTCGACTACCTTTCGGATGCAATCGTCATCCTCGATGCCGATCTCCATATCCTCATGATGAACAGAAGTTTCATCGATACCTTCAACATCCGTTCGGGGAGGAGCATCATCGGCAGCGACCTGTCCCGGATAAATCTGGCCATCTTCAATAACCCCACGATCTGGGACAATATCGACCGGATCCTCCATTCCCAGACCTTCGTCAACGAGATGCTGCTGATTGAGCGCGGAACCGAGCGAATATTCCTCACCGAGTTCATCTCCACGGTCATACCTTCCATCTCGTTTACCGGGAAACCGGGGATCATGATCAGCCTTCGCGACATCACCACCTGGAAAAAGGTCGAAGAGGCGTTGAAGAGCAGTGAGAGGAAGATCCGCACCCTCTTTGAGGAGGTCCCGAGCGGCATCTTCCTCTTCCAGGAGGACGGGACCATCCTGAACGCAAACCGGGCGTCACTTGAGATCCTCGGGCTCGCGAGGTTCACCGATCTTGAGAACTTCAAACTCTACGACATCATGTGTTCGCGGGACATCATCCAGGACCTGATCAGGAAGGGCAAGATTGCCGAACTGACGATGTCGTGCAACTTCGACCGGCTGAAGTCGGAGACCCTTCCCTCGACCAGGAAGTCCGGCATCGCCTACTTCCAGGTGGTCTTTGCACCGGTCACCGATAAAGAGGGCAAGGTGCCCCGCGAGTTCTTCATCCTCTTCCTCGATATCACGGCAAAGAAGATCGCCGAGAAGCAGCTGAAAGAGCGCTACCAGGGGATCATGAGCAACCTCCCCGGGATCATTTACCAGTTCTATGCGCGGGATACCGGCGAGTGGGGGGTCTACTATGTCAACGAGCGCTCGCAAGAGATCTACGGGGTGACGACCGAGCCGCTGGAGACCTGGTTTTCGAGGTACGGCGAATGCATTGCGCCGGAAGACCAGGAACGCTGGTTCGACTCGATCAACGATGTGATACAAAGGGTCGCACCCTGGGAGTTTGAAGGGCGGTTCATCAAACCGACCGGGGAGGAGATGTATATCCGGGGTGTATCGCAGCCGGTGCGCCTGAAGGACGAGACCGTCTGGAACGGCATCTTTCTCGATATCACCGACCGGAGGAAGGCGGAGGAGGCGCTGCGCATGAGCGAGGAACGGCTCCGGGGCATCACCAGCAACCTTCCGGGGATCGTCTACCAGTTCTATGCCCGTGACTCCGGCGAATGGGGCATCTACTACGTCGACGACCGTTCCACCGAGGTCTACGGCCTCCCCCCCGACCCTTTGGAGACCTGGATCCAGCGCTACAGTGCGTGCATCGCTCCGGAAGACCAGAGACGCTGGTTCAAGTCGATAGAAGACGTGATAGGGAGGGTTGCACCCTGGGAGTTCGAGGGGCGGTTCATCAAGCCGACCGGGGAGGAGATGTTCATCCGGGTGCTTTCCCGGCCCGTCCGGCTCCGGAGCGAGACAGTCTGGAACGGGATCATCCTCGACATCACCGACCGGAAGAGAGCGGAGGAAGCGCTTCGTAGCACCCAATTAAAGGAGATACGGTACCACTCGTTCTTTGAGAACACCTGCAACGGTGTCCTGATCTACGAGCCGATCGGGCAGGGCGAGGAGTACATCATCAAGGACGTCAACAAGGTGACCGCAACTCTCCTGCGGATGAACAAAGAAGATCTCGTCGGGAAGAAACTCTTTGAGGAGTTCCCCGATCTCCCGAGCCCGTACCTCCACGATCTCTTCTACCGCGTTCTTACCACCGACAAGCCGGAGTTCGTCACACCGCTCAAATACCGGAACCGCGAGGATTTCCCCTGGATCTCCCACTACGTCTTCAAGCTCCCATCCGGGGAGATCGCGTCGTTCATGATCGACGTCACAGAGGCCGTGAACGAGGATATCACCACCGGAACCCAAGAGCGGTAAGACACGCGACACCTCCTCACCGTCCGGCACCGATCTCTCTTTTGCGACCGTGGATCGTTGGCACCGTCACCGTCCGTGAGTGTACGTCCCAATGGCGAGCAATGGCGGATCTCCCCCGATCCTGGCGTACTGGAAGATTGTCCGGGAAATGGCTCCCTGAACGGAGAATTTAGGTAGTATTCCTTGAATGGCATCGGGGGAGCTCTCCCGTAATGGCGAGCAATAAAAAGCAGGTTTATGTCTGCCCTGAGAATATTTCATTACGTGGATGAAAGTCCACAAAACCGGAAACGAGCGAAACTACATGGGCGAGGCAGCCAGGTTCACAATGCCAATGGAGGCTAACCCTTCGACAAGTATCGCCTCACAGACGTGAACTCCAGCTGGACACACCGATCACACTATATCCGGAACAGATAGTTCAATGTTTTGGTCGGCATCCGTCGCTACCCGTGTAGCACCTCTTTTCCGGCACGAGGTAGTAGACATGGAGACAAAAGTAGGATATTTCGCGTCTCTGGAGCAGTACAAACCCAGAGATGCATTGGAACAGTCTGTCAGGGCAGAGAATGTCGGTTTTGACTCGATCTGGGCCGACGACCACTTCCACCCCTGGTACCACACCAACGCACAGTCTGCACAGGCCTGGGCGTGGATGGGAGCAGCGCTTGAGGCAACGAAGAAGGTCTTCATCTCCACCTGCATCACCTGCCCGATCATGCGGTACAATCCGGCGATCGTTGCGCAGACGTTTGCCACGCTCCGGCAGATGTACCCGGGACGAGTGGGTGTTGCCGTCGGCGCCGGCGAGGCCATGAACGAGGTGCCGGTGACGGGAGAATGGCCGAGCGTGCCCGAGCGCCAGGAGATGACGGTTGAGGCCGTCGGCGTGATGCGCCAGCTCTGGGGAAGCCAGGAGCCCGTCACCTTCAAAGGAAAGTACTTCACCCTCGACAAGGCGTTCATGTACACCAAACCCGAAGACGAGGTCCCCCTCTACTTCAGTGGAATGGGTCCGAAGGGTGCAAGGCTTGCAGGTAAGTACGGCGACCACCTGATGACGGTTGCCGCGGACCCGACCGTGCTGAAGAACGTCACCATCCCGAACTTCGTGAAGGGTGCGGCCGATTCGGGCAAGGATCCGAGCAAGATGGAACGTGCGATGCTGATCTGGTACTCCGTCGATCCCGACTATGACAAGGCCATCGAGGGACTGCGCTTCTGGGCCGGCTGCCTGGTCCCTGCCATGTTCAAGTACAAGGTCTACGACTCCAAGGAGGTCGAGATCCACGCCAACCTCGTCGGACACGACATGATAAAGGAGAACTACATGGTCGCGACCGATGCGGAAGGACTCATCAAGGAGATCGAGCGGTTCAAGGCCGCGGGAATCACGCACTTCTGCCTTGGAAACTCAAGCCCCAACGTGAACCTGGGCATCGATGTCTTCAAGGAAGTCATCCCGGCAGTGAAGGACTAAAGGGTGATCCATCTCACCCATTTTACCTGCTTCTAGGACTGGAGAACACTCATGGAACAGAAGAACGTCCGAGATATCTTTGACCAGGCGGTCGTGTTTCTTCCCGAAATCGAGATCGAGAGTGCGAAAAGACCCTGGTATCCACACCCGGAGTGGAGAGGGGTCTTTCTCAAGGACCTGGTGACTGGAAAGGAGACAGGTGGCATGTTCAGCTATCACCTCGTCCGGGTCTGGAAGGACTGTGAGGTGATGGACCACGACCATGAGAGCCAGTGGGAGTGGAACCGAATCATCGACGGAAAGGGGGTCTTTTTCTTCGAGGATAAGGAGATTCCCCTGGCTCAGGGTCAGACATTCGTCACCCCGCCCGGAGTCCGTCATGCGGTATGTGCGCACCACGGCGATCTGTCGCTGCTGGCAGTGTTCGTACCGGCACTTGTATGAGCCTTCACTTGTGGATCTGTCTCGTATCGTTCCCGATACTTTTTTTGGCAGGGATCTCTCCACTCCGACCTGTCTTCCCCGCCTAAAAAGGCAGTGACAGGGGGATGCTACAATGTTTGCAATCATTTACAGGTGATTCCGGATGTAAACATTTGTTCATCACCATAACCGGCTCGGGGATCCGCAGCCCGACAGCGCTACCGTTATTACCGCCTATGGGGAACTCAGTGTTAGTGCTTTAAAGAGGAGTCCCCACATCAGATGCCAGCCCCCCCAGAAACTCCACGGAGGAGGTCTGATCCCGCCGGACGGGATGAGGTCCCACAGGAGATCCCTGCAAAGACCGAACGGCTCGTCGATGAGCGGATCAGCGAGCTCCGGGCAGAGATTGATGCCCTTCGCCGGGAGAATGCAGAACTCAGGCTGGCCGAGACCGAACGCAGGAGAGACGAGGAGACGCTGCGCAAGGAGAAGGAGAGAGTAGGCGCCATCCTGTCCGCGCTCCCGGGGAGTCCCCTGATGATGGAGGGGGTCGAAAACAACCCTCGAACAACCCGCTCCTGCAGGGCCGGCTCTTCTCGTACCTGGAGACCCGGCCGGTACGCCTCGGAGGTCCAAACTTTGGAGATCTTTTTCGGCAAGCATGGGGAGCAGCAGTCCGTGATCGTTGCCCGGTTTGCGTTGCTGTTCGCTGGCAGAGACGATGGACGCATCCAACATGTCCGGGAACGAAGCGCTTAATACTAATCATGATTGGTACTAATCATGATTAGGAAGTTCGTCGACCGCGAGACCGAGTCTGCCCTCCTGGAGGAAGAGTGGCGAAAAGACGGCGGGCGGCTGATCATCCTCTACGGCCGGCGCCGGATCGGCAAGACCCGGCTTGTCACCGAGTTCGTCCGCGACAAAGAGGGCATCCTTCACTTCGCCGAAGACACCGCGCCGCAGATCCAGATCCGGCGGCTGCAGGAGGCGATAGCACAGTTCTTCGATGACCCGCTTCTCGCAACCCTGGAGATCGCGACCTGGGATCAGCTCTTCACCTACCTCGCCCGGATACCGCTCCCGGAGCGCCGCTATCTCGCCATCGACGAGTTCACCTACCTGATCAAGAACGACCCGGCAGTCCTTTCAGCGCTCCAGAAAGCCTGGGATACCGCCTTTGCCGGATCGAATTTGTACATTCTCCTCTCCGGGTCGATGCTCGGGCTGATGACCGACAGTGCGCTCTCCTGCACGTCCCCCCTCTACGGGCGGCGGACACGCGACATGCTCCTTGGGCCGCTCCGATTTGCCGATGCACAAAAATTACTCCCTTCGTTCTCCTTCCGGGACGGCCTCAAGGCTCACCTGACCATCGGTGGCATCCCCGAGTACCTCCTCAAGGCCGGGGACTATCCCGACTATCGCACCTTTGTTGAACGGGAATTCTTCAGCAAGTACGGCTACTTTTACCGGGAGCCCTACTTCCTCCTCTCGCAGGAGTTCCGGGAGTTGAAGACCTATCAGGCGATCCTCAACGCCGTCGCCGTCGGCAACACAAGCGCCGGCACCATCGCCCAGTTCTGCGGCATGGACAGCCGCCACCTCTACCCCTACCTCGAAGCGATGACCCGGCTCGGGATCATCGAGAAGGAGCTGCCCCTTCTCGGCAGCCGGCGGCAGGGGCTCTACCGGATCAAGGACTGCGTCTTCGACTTCTGGTACAACTTCGTCTTTTCTCACCGGCAGGCGATCGAGACGGAAAGCCTTCCGGGCGATGCCGTCGACATGAACCCCTACTTCGGCAAACAGTTCGAGGTCTTCGTGCGGAACGAGTTCGTCCGGAGCGTTCTGCCGGGGTATACCATCGGGCGGTGGTGGTATCGCGGCGAGGAGATCGATCTCGTCGCCGTCAGTGAGAGCGACGCGAGCATCGTCTTCGGGGAGTGCAAATGGGGGAACCTGACAGAACGGGAGGGGCGCGGCGTGCTCACGCGTCTTATGCAGAAAGCGGAGCACGTTCGGCACGACCGCTATCCACACGAACGCTTCTGCCTTGTCGCCGGCAGCATCGAGGGAAAAGACCGTCTTCGTGAGGAGGGGTTCCTTGTCTACGACCTGGAAGAGATCGAAGCGGTGTGTGCTGCGGGATAGGAAACATTCCCTGTACCGGAGGTAGGGGGGCAGGTCGGCACGTTCATGTCAGGCAGTTCTACCGACGTGGCGCCTCAACTGCGCAGCATCGGGGAGTTGAACCAGAGGCCGTGGAGCCGGTGCGACTCGTCGTCCTTTTGGAAGACGAACCGGAGATTCACACCGTCCTCCCGCTCGAACTCCGCCCTGTAGGTTACGGTGATATACTCACCCCTCTCCGTAACGACGGGGTTATCTCTGGAGACATAAACCCCTAGCCGGGATGTGACGAATTCACGGTAGTACATAGTATAGTTGCTTTCGTCGAAGCCCTGCAAGATGTTGTCGGCGACCGGGTCCGCGTATGCAAGCACCTCTGCCTTCTCCTCGTCGGATACTACCGTCTCCAGGCTCATGCAGCCGGATGCAGAGAGACTGCGGCGAGGATGAGCAGGACGGCGAGGAAGTGGATATTGGGGGTGATTAAGGTAGGGGTTGGATGGGGGGACTGAACGACCCGGCGGACACGGCGCCCGGGCCCCGGCAGTACCCGCGGCGTAAGAACATGAACGCCCACGGGATATTCGCCGGCGTTGGTCGAGGAGGTGAGATGAGTCGACGGGTGGCGCTCAGCCTCTATCCATTGCCTTCCTGCAGCAGGGTGGAGATGTCTTTCTCGGTCCTGCAGAGGCGCACCATCGATTGCGCAATCCGGTAAGGGTCGATCTCTTCCCCGAAGAAGATCTGAAGTCTCGTCCATCCGAACGAGTCGGTAACCAGCTCGACCCGTTGCGTGTCCGGGATGGCAGTGGAGAGGTGCTCGCGGAGTCTGGGGAGGAAGCCTGCGATCGTCGGGTACTCTTTGTGGTTGACCTGCACCTCGATGCTGATCGAATCCTTCCAGTCGCTGAACTCGTAGTGCACCGCTGTCGGCCACCCTTCGCGGTATACGCGGACGTTCTCCTCCCCGGTCGCGTGTATTGAGAATATGGGCGGCTTCATCTTCGAGAACTTCTCGACTATCAATCGGAGCCGAAATCTCTGTCTCTTTATCTCCGGATCCGCCTCTCCCGACACCAGGAAGCGAGAATGATAGAAATACTCGTGCCTGCCAAGCCGGTAGCGCTCAACCACCAGCAACCGCAGATCGAGATCGCTGTGCTCGTTGAGGTAGCTGAACTCCCTGATAAGGTCGTCCGGGGCAGCGTCGAGGACGATAATACCCCGGATCTGTCCGGCTCTCAGGTACGAGGCAACGTTGCTCTTCACCAGAGCGAGCCGATCTTCGGGATTCTCTTCTCCCTCGGCACCGGCCATCAATTGAAGATTTTCTTCGAGAAGGCCTGCAGACCTTGCGTTCACTTCGTCGGGCGTAAGGTTACGCATTGCAGAGAGGTAGTCGCATAATTGACCGATTACTTCACGCCGCGACTCCTCGTTGCGGGCCAGTTTCACCTCGACGATAACCGGCAGCCCGTTGTTATCGATGAGAAATATATCGGCGAATCCGCCTTCAAACGGAAACTCCCGGCTGATCGTGACGAGTGCGGAATCGTCCCGGTCAACAAGGAGCACCGGATGCCCGGCAAGTATCTCCTGCAGTTCATACTCGTTCTTGAAGGGTTCCGGCTGCTGAGCCAGCTCGCTTCCTTCGCTTATTCGTATCGCGGGCATCGAATCTCTCCATAGCGAATATGGCGGGAGAGGTTGATATGTTTATCAATAGGGGTGCCGGGGGTTCGGAATGCGGTGGTGAACGGGTATCGCGTCATTCGCGTGTCAGGCAACGCCATCCCGAAGTTATCGCCCGCGCTCCTGCTCGAGGATGCGGCGGATCTCCTGCCGGAGCTCCGGAACGCGATTGACGACGGTCCGCCAGACAAGCAGTGTGTCGACGCCGAAATACGTGTGAATCAGTTTATCCCGCATCCCCGCCATCTCACGCCAGGGAACGGCGGGATACTTCTCCCGGACGGGCAGCGGGATCTTTTTTGCCGCCTCGCCGATGATCTCGAATTTCCTGATGACGGCGCTCTGGGTCCTGTCATCGAGCAGGAACTGATCATAGGTCATGCCTGCGGTAAACTCCGCAATCTTCTCGAGCGCAGCAGCAAGGTCCGAGAGATAGAGAGTTCATCCCAAAAAGATCTCCGAACCTTCGGTATACCCTAATCGGAGCCCTTACTTCTAAGGTATCCGCCATCTGAGCCACATCCTGAGCCAGGAGGGTGAAACGGCTTTCCATAGGGTATCGCCATTCGGGGAGGGTCCGGGAGGGGGTGTCCCCCTCCCGGTAGTGATGTTTTGGGACAACCTCAGAGAGTATGCGATCTCATGCAACAAGGAGGTCCCGGGTAACCTGCCTGCGGATCTCCGGGCGGAGTGCCGCCTCCGGCACGACGTCCACGCCGGACCCGAGTTTTTCTTCGAGGTACTGTGACAGCCCGACAAAGTCGAAGAGATCCGCACCGGAACCGAACTCGACGAGTACGTCGATATCGCTGCCCTCTCCCTGTTCTTCACGGGCGTACGACCCGAAGAGGGCGATGCTCTCGAC
>LDZT01008381.1_pt1 | contig 12906 bp, 12 predicted proteins | sample 615521 | NCBI WGS metagenome assembly LDZT01 (sample SAMN03408292, study PRJNA278302) | terrestrial metagenome | isolation source: oil reservoir sample SB1 | place: USA: Alaska, North Slope, Schrader Bluff formation | collected 2011-09
AGTTACCAGAGGCACATCTGATGTCAGAAAGACCTAAAGAAGAGATTGAAAAAGTATTGAAAGGTCCTCTAAATGGAGGGATTAGTATTTATGCTCTTGAGTAGTTCCCGTAATAGAGAAAGGAACAAAAAATGGCTGATAATCAGAAAAAAACCATTAAAGTAGCAAGTTCAAAACTGTACAATTTTTGTCTGCAATGTTTCCGAAAAATTGGCGTCTCGGAAGATGATGCCCAAATTTTAAGTGATACCTTGGTGCAAGCAAATTTGAGAGGAGTTGATTCCCATGGCATCACCAGATTACCTCGATATATTGAAAGAGCTCAAAGGGGTTTGATTAATTACCAAAAAGAAATAAAGATTGAATCAAAAAATTTATGTATAAGCATGATTAATGCTAAAAATAATTTTGGACAAATTGTGGCTTATCATGGTATGAAAGAAGCCATCAGGAAAGCAAACCAAAAAGAAACAGGGGTGGGTCTGGTGGGAATTAGCCATACCAATCATATAGGTATGGCTGCTTACTATGCCATGATGGCTATGAAAGAGAGAATGATCGGTATCGTAATGTCTAACTCTCCTTCTGCTGTGGCTCCCTGGGGTGGAGCACAGCCGATACTAGGAACCAATCCTATGGCGATTGCTATTCCGGCAGGTAAGGAATATCCCATTGTATTAGATATGGCTACCAGTCTTGTTGCCAGAGGTAAAATTAGGTTAGCCCTGGATAATAAGCAGGAAATTCCTTTAGGCTGGGCTTTAGATGAAGAGGGAAATCCCACCACCGATCCCCAAAAAGCCATAAAAGGAGCTCTGTTACCTTTTGGAGGCCCCAAGGGATATGCCCTATCCTTAATTATCCATATCTTTTCTACCCTATTAACCAACTCAGCCAGAGAGATGGATATTAAATCTCTGGATGATTTTTCGGGAAAGTCGGAGATTGGCAATTTTTTAGTTTCCATTAAGGTTGATTGTTTTATTCCCCAGGATATATTCAAACATGAAATGGATGAATTAATTAAGAGAATAAAAACATCGAAGCTGGCTAAAGGAACCAACAGAATATACTTACCCGGAGAAATAGAATTTGAAGAACAGAAAAAGAGAGAAAAAGAAGGGATTCCTTTATCTACTAACTTATATGATAATTTAAAAATACTGAGTGACAAATTAGGAGTAGAATTCAATATCTAAAGTTAATTTGAAAATTAGAGAGAGGTGTAGGTAGACTTGCAAAAAATAAGAATGGCGGTTATCGGCTTATTTCACGGAATGAATCATGTAAGAAGTATCATCAACTGTGATGAGGCTGAACTGGTGGCTCTCTGTGATCTGAAAGAAAAATACAGGGAAGAGGCCCAAAAATTAGGGGTAAATTTTTATGTAGATTACCAGGAGATGCTGGATAAAGAAAAGCTTGATGGAGTGGTTCTTGCTATACCGAATAACTTACATGCACCCTTATCTGAGGAATGTGCGAGAAGAGGATTGCCTATCTTATTAGAGAAGCCAATTGCCAGTACATTAGAGGATGCAGACTGGGTTATTGCGACAGAAAAGAAGTATAAGATTAAATTATTGGTAGGTCATCACCGTCGTTTTTCCAGGTACATTCAAAGGTTAAGAGAGGCAGTGCAAACGAAAGAAATTGGAGACTTTGTTTGTGCCAGTGTCTTCTGGAATGCCCTTAAGAATAGAGAATACTTTCAGGAGGTGTGGAGAACAAAGGAAGGTGGCGGTCCTTTGAATATTAATACTATTCATGATATTGACGACTTGCGGTTTATTGTGGGAGAAATAGACCAGGTTTACGCTGAGGTTAGTAACCGCATTAGACAGTTTGAAGTTGAAGATACGGCCAGTATTATAGTAAAATTTAAAAAGGGAGGCATGGCTAATATTTTAGTAGCAGATTGTACCCCTTCCCCGTTTTTCTATGAGGCAGCATGCCATGAAGACAAGGGATTTTCTCCCACCCTAAAGGATTGTTACTATATTTTTGGTACTCAAGCTTCTATAGTCATGCCCAGTATGGAAAAATATTATTATCCAGAAGAGGAAAGAGAAGGATGGAGATGGCCTATTACGGGGGCTAGAATTGAAGTTCCTAGAGTGAATCCAATGCTGGAGGAGATGTATCATTTTTGTAATATAATAAAAGAAAAAGAAAAACCAGTAATTACTGTGGAGGATGCCAAGGAAAGCCTAAAGGTAATTTTAGCTATTAAGGAATCGGCTCAATTAGCTAAAGCCATTAAAATTGAATAAATAATAAAGAAAAGGCATGCTTTTTGAGTGGTATCAGGGGCTCCGCCCCCTGACTATCTTACAGTATCGGAATTTCAATAATTTAGATACTGCAAGATAATATAAGTATTATTTCTTCAATAAGGAACAATATATCTTGATTTTGATTTAGGGGTTTTCAAGGGGAATTATTCCCCTTGAATATCTTGTAAGGCTATCATGTTCTGTTTCTGGGAAAAAATTAAGAAAGGGGAGGTGAGAGTAAGGAATTAAGGCGAATGTTAATTTTGTTTGATATTGAAGTTAATAATTAGTAAGAAAGTTGATTAAATATTTTAAAAGGAGGAAGATTAAGAAAAATGAATACTAAATCAATTATAAGAATATTAACTATGAGTTTTTTAATAGTATTTTTGGTTGGACAAGTTATTTTTGCTGCTGGGTCTTACCCGGAAAAGCCCATAACCTTGATTGTTCCCTGGTCTGTAGGAGGTATGACTGATCTTTCTGCCAGAACTATGCAACCCATTCTCCAAGAGATATTAAAAGTACCGATAGTTGTCAATAATATGCCGGGCGGTTCTGGTGCAGTAGGGACAGAGTTTGTAGCCAATGCTAAAGCTGATGGCTACACCATTCTTTTTTCTGCAGAAACGCCGGCTACCTTTGATGTGTTAGAACTATCAAGTTACACCTTTGAGGACTTTAATCCACTTATCGTTCTTACCATGGGTATACCTTCATTCTGCGTTCATAAGGATGCACCGTGGCAAACTATAGAAGAGTTTCTGGAAGATGCACGGAAAAGACCGGGGGAGATTATTTTAGGCCACTCTGGATTGGGAGCCAGTAGTCATATTAATGCCATGATGCTGGAAGCGGCGGGCATCAAATTAAAATTAGTAGGTTATGAAGGAGGAGGACCAACAGTTACTGCTTTGTTACAAAGGGAAGTGGACGTAAATTTCCAGTTATTACCTTCCGTAACTGAATATATTGCTTCAGGTGATTTTAGACTTCTGGCTACCTTTACCAATGAGAGAACTGAATTTTACCCTGATGTTCCTGCCTTAGGTGAGGTGTTGCCGGAAATAAGACGTTTTCTGCCCTGGGGTACTTTCTATGTGCCCTGTACCCTTAAAGGAACACCAGAAGAAGTAAATAAAATACTTCTAAATGCGTTCACTGAAGCGGTCAAAGATCCACGCTGGATTGAGCAAACCAAGAACATGTGTGCCGTAACACCAAATTATACCGGGGAAGAAGCAATCGAATTTATTAATAACTGGCGGTCAGTTACCAGTTGGTTATTATATGAAGGTGGCATAGCTAAAAAATCCCCTGCAGATTTTGGCATTCCTAAACCTTAGTCGATAAAAAATAAATGAGGTCTACCCTCCTGAGATAGGTAAGTATTTCATAGCTCCCTCTTGGGAGGGTAGAATCAAGAGAATATCGGGAAAGGAAAGCAAAGTATAAGAAGATGGAGAAAAGACTTTTCTCTAATTTGAAAGAGATGATCAAGAAAGAAGAGATCCTTATTGGTATTATATATTATACTATTTTTCTTCAGTATTTTTGTTTATGTAGAATCAGTTAAACTACCAGATTTTGGAAAATCATACGAAAGTCCAGGGTTGTTACCGGCTTTTATTGCTATAGTTATGTTTATCCTTAGCATTATTATGATAATGGGAGAAGTAAAAAAAAAGTTAAAGCTGAAGAGAGAAAATAAAAAACTGCAGGATGACATAACGGAAGAACCCCTCTGGAACAAGAGGGTAATTGTGGCTATTATCATTATCTTGTTTTATATTGTTATATTACCTTATACAGGCTTTTTAGTATCCTCTATCATATTTTTATTTGTTTTGATGTTATTTTTAAGGGCTGGCAATATTTTTCTAGTAGGATTAATTTCAGTATCTGTTCCTATAGCTATTCAATATTTATTTGCTAATATTTTTAAGCAGCTCATTCCTTAGTAAGGAAGGATTAATAAATAAAAATGTCAGATCTATTTATACAAGTGATGATCGAGGTATTTACATTTAAAATCATTCTTCTTATTGCTCTGGGCACACTCAGTGGAATATTAGTGGGTGCCATTCCAGGATTAACAGTAACCATGGCTTCTGCAATTTTAGTCTCCTTTACTTATGGATGGCCAATGTTAGAGGCACTGGCTTTGATTATGGGCATATTTGTAGGAGGAGTATATGGTGGATGCCAATCAGCAATTTTAATTAACATACCAGGAGCCCCGGCGGCAATAGCTACTTCCTTCGATGGTTATCCATTAGCACAAAGAGGGGAGGCAGGAAGAGCCATAGGAATTGCGACTTCTCAATCGTTTTTAGGAGGAATCATTGGTGTCCTTATTTTAGCTTTAGTAGCCCCGCCTATTTCCCATTTTGCCCTGAAGTTTGGCTCTTTAGAATATTTTTTATTAGGAATATTTGGTTTGACTACCATTAGTAGACTTGCCAGCAAATCATTAATCAAAGGTTTAATCAGTGCCTGTCTGGGTATATTTGTTTCGATAATAGGAATCGATCCCATCTATGGAGCTTGCGGTCGCTTTACCTTTGGCATTACTCAATTATTAGGTGGAGTTCATTTTGTAGCAGCCTTGATTGGTCTTTTTGGTTTGTCAGAGGTATTATTTCAAGTTAAACAGGCTAACTTTAAGGCTATTATTCCCAAAGCAGTAGGGGTAATACCCAAATTGAGTGATATGAAGAAATTCTTTTCTCTTACCATTAGCTGTTCATTCATTGGAACTTTTATTGGTGCTCTTCCTGGAGTAGGAGGAGATATAGCTTCTCTGGTGGCTTACGACAATGCCAAGAGGATAGTGAAAAATCCTACTCGACCTTTTGGTGAAGGAGCTTATGAAGGAGTGGTGGCTCCAGAGACCGCAAATAATGCCTGTATTGGAGGTGCTTTAATTCCTGCTCTTACTTTGGGAATACCAGGTGATGCAGTCACTGCTCTCATATTGGCCTCCTTCTTTCTTCATGGATTAAGACCGGGCCCATTGATGATGATGCGTAATCCGGATTCTTTCTGGGCAATTGTAGTGATGAGTATCGTTGCTAATATCTTTATGTTGATCTTTGGCTTATCTTTAAGTAATGCATTTGCTTATGTGGTAAGTATACCGAAGAATATTCTTATGCCTGCCATCGTAGTTTTATGCGTCATCGGTTCCTATGCTATAGAAGGCAATATGTTCCATGTATGGGCTATGGTACTTTTAGGAATACTCGGCTGGATTATGCGAAGATATGATTTTTCAGTGGGAGCTATGGTGTTGGGAATAATTTTAGGGCCAATTATTGATCGAAATTTGCGGAGAGCCTTGGTATTATCTGATGGAAATATAGCGGGCTTCATTTTAAAACGTCCTATAAGTTTAATTATATCGATATTAATTATAGTGTTAGTTGTAAGTGAAATTCCTCTAATAAAGTCATTATGGTCAAAATTACAGCGTAAAGATTAAAAAATATATATTTTTTCTTGGCTTTATGAGATAGGTAGATGAATAATTCATTGGTAAATCTAAAATAGTATAAATAGAAGAAAAAAAGTGAATTGGAACAGTCAACAAAATATAAAAATTTTATCAATAAGGAGGAAAGAACATTGGATGAATCAAAAGAGAAAATCTTAGAAAGAATGAAAGAACGGAAGAGTATAAGGGATTATACTGATCAAAAAATATCTGAAGAAGATTTAAGACTTATCTTAGAATGTGGTAGATTTGCTCCTTCTGGAGAAAATGCCCAGCCCTGGCGATTTATAGTGGTTAGAGACCAGAAGAGTAAAGATTTTTTAGCACAAATTTCCAAAAATGGAAGCGGTAGACGATTTACTGGAGAATTTTTAGGTCAGAAAATGCAAGAGAGATTTGCTGGATTAGAGGATGAAGAGAAAAAAAAGAAAATATTTAAAAAACTTACTTCTGGGAATGTTTCAGCTTTTGTTAATCAGGCTGATTTAATTTTAATTGTTTGTGGAAGAAAAGATGTTTGGGATACACCTTATGATTGTTCAGCGGCAATCGAAAATATTTTACTGGCTGTAAGTGATTTAAAACTGGGTTGTTGCTGGGTAATTGCTCCCTGTATAGATATTCGTGATGAAATAAGGATTAAGGAATATTTTAATATTCCAGATGAACTAAAAGTAATAAGTATTTTTCCGATTGGATATCCAGCAAGAATTCCCCATGTTCGTCCCAGAATTCCCCTGGAAAAATTAGTATATAAAGAAAAGTATGGAAATTTCTATTATAATGTAGAGGAGGGTAAATAATATTCATGAAAGATAATAACCATTTTATGGATACCTTATTTTTTGAATCAGTGAAAGAATTTTGGAATGAACGTGGAAGGGGTGCTCGATATAGATTAACTACAGTCGGAGTAGCATTTTTTAAAGAACAACTAAATTTAAATAAGTCACAAAAAGAGAATATCGAAGAATTTAGAAAATACCTGCTTGATAATAATTATTGTAAATCTATAAAGTTTAGTGAAGATGATTTTTCCATTACTGTTAAGGTTGAGGATTGCTGTTTAAAGAATATTAGAGAAAAATACCAAAAAAATAATATGGAAATCTTATGTTGTCCTATTGCTAATATGGTTATGCATATCATGGAATTAGAAACAAAGATGTCTCCTGAATTAATACCTGTTGAAGTTGAGGATAGTACCTGTAAATTAACTATAGCAAAAATCGGAACTGCAGAAGTAACTGAAAAGGAGGGATAAAAAAATTGAAGAATAAGGTTATGGAATTGACCGAAGCGGTGAGAGAAATACCGGATGATGGTGCTGAAATAGCCTTAGGCGGGTTTGCTATTACCAGAAACCCCATAGCTTTTGTCAATGAAATTATCAGACAAAAGAAAAAGAACTTAACCTTTGTGGGGTACTACCAGGGAGAACCAAGTAAAGAAGAGAATGAACTTTTAGAAAAGAAAATTGATTCAGACTATCAATATATCTAAATTATTAAAATTAAATTGGTATTATTTTTGCACATTAAAGGGAAAAAAGAAAAAAATGTTAAATATTAAATTAAAAATTGTTAAAAGTTTTAAGAGAAAGGGGTGAAATATGATGAAGAGAATAAGCTATTTTATGGTACTGATTGTAGTTGCCCTATTATTATTCAGCTTATCAGGTTTTTGTGCTGGTGCCTATCCGGAACGGAACATTAACTGTGTAGTCGGTTTTTCACCGGGTGGACCTACTGATGTAATTGCCAGAGGTTCTGTTCCCATCTTACAGGAAATCTTAGGGGTAGGCATTGCCATCACCAATATGCCGGGAGCAGCAGGAGCAACTGCCGCCAAGTTTGTTCTGGACCAGCCTGCTGATGGTTATACTTTTTATTTTGGCTCCGAAATTATGTCAGTATGGCAGGTTATGGGAACAATGGATATGTCACCTTTGAGAGATTTTGATTGTATCAAACTAGTGGCAGAAGCGACACCGGTACTGGCAGTCCCTCCCAAGTCACCATTTAATTCAGCAGAGGAATTTGTAAAGTATGCTCAGGATAATCCTGGTAAACTGAGGATTGGTACCGCCGGACCGGGAACAGTTCCCCATGTTTCTGGATTGATGTTACAGCAAAAACTGGGCTGCGAATTTACTTTTGTTCCCTATCAGGGTGGTGGCCCGGCCATTACTGCAGTCATGGGTGCCCAGGTAGATGCTACCATCGAGATGGTACAATCCATGGTTTCTGCCCATCAGGGAGGTCAATTGAAGATACTGGCTTCTTTTACTAATGTGCCAATACCAGGATTAGAGGAGATACCCCCGATTGGGCAAATATACCCTGAATTACAGGAAGATTTACCATATGGACCTTATTTTGGTCCTTTTGTCAAGGAAGGAACATCAGAAGAAGTTATCACTGTTCTTAAAGAAGCAATGGATAAAGTAATTGCTGATCAACGCTGGATTGATTATACCAATAAAATGTATTTAACCAGAATCAATTACAGTGGTGAGGAAGCGATTGAATACCTGGAAAATTGGACTGCTAAGGCAGCCTGGCTTCTTTACAATGCAGGAGCCGCTCCTAACTCTCCAACAAAATTTGGAATTAAGAATTTAGAACTATTGAAGAAATTAGAAAAATAATACAATATTTTAAAACATTTTCCCTTTAATGTGCAATTTTTATATTTGAAAAAATGATGGAAAAAATGAAGTTGAAATATAATAAAATAGGAAGGATAACGCAATTTTATGGTGTTAGTAGATAAAAAGAAATGTATAGCCTGCGGAGTGTGCACAACAGTATGTCCTGTCGGGGCAATAACACTTTCAGATAGTGAAGAATATGCTATTGTCGACCATGATTTATGTATGGAATGTTTTACCTGTGTGGAAACCTGCCCTCAAGAAGCGATTTATAAAGATGATAGCAAATAAGATTAAGAGGTGAGCTTTAAATTATGAATAATAATCAAGAGACTAGATTATTATATAAGATTATTTCGCTTTTATTTTTGGCATTGGTTATCACTATTATTGGTATTGATATAAGTGTAAAATATTTTCAGCAAGATATTTCTTTATTTTCAGTAACCTCGCCAATATTATTTCCTTTTTTAGTTTTTATAACTTTACTTGTCAGTTTTATTTTGGAATTATGGTCTGATATAAAAGATATTTTATATGTTTGTAACCAGAATGGTAAAGATGAAGTCATAAGACAAAACAAGAATTTATTAAAAACAAAAGAAATGTTTCATATTTTTACTTTTATAGTTATTAGTGTGATCTATATATATTTATTGCCTATCTTGCATTTCATTCCAGCAACCAGTTTGTATATGTTTTGCATCATGGTTGTAATGAATGAGAGTGATAAATTTCTTGCTAAATTGACTAAAGCAGTAGTGACAACCGGGATTACCATTCCCATTATATACTATATTTTTTATGAAATTTTTGAAGTAATTTTACCATAATATTTAATAGTATCGTAATTTTTAAAAATTCCGATACTATTAAATAGATTTTTTTAAGTAAGGTATAACATATTCTGATACCCTTACTCTAACCCTCTCCCTTGAGGTTAGAGGGGAGGGAGAGGGTGATAATGAAGGGTTTCAAGGGATACCTTCCCTGAATATCTTGCAGTATCGGAATTTCAATAATTTAGATACTGCAAGATAATATAAGTATTATTTCTTAAATAAGGAACAATATATCTTGATTTTGATTTAGGGGTTCTCAAGGGGAAGTATTCCCCTTGAATATCTTGCATTTGAGTTTTGAGAGGAGAGTTATTATGTTTATTCTATTGTTATATAATATAGTTGGAGTAATTGTTGGTTTAGTTATGGGAGCAATGCCGGGATTGACTGTTACCATGACTGCTGCTCTGGTTGTTTCTCTAACTTTTGGTTGGCCTATGGTAGAGGCTCTTGCTTTCATAATTGGAGCTTTTTGTGGTGGTGTTTTAGGAGGAGCCCTATCTGCTATTACCATAAATATTCCTGGCACAGCAGCAGCCGTTGCTACCACCTTTGATGGATTCCCACTTAAACAAAGAGGAGAAGCAGATACCGCTTTAGGGCTTGCCTTATTTAGTAGCCTGGTTGGAGGTATGTTTGGGTTATTATTTTTTCTAATATTAGGCCCTATCATAGGGTATTATGCCCTTCAATTTGGAGCACAGGAATATTTTGTTTTAACAGTCTGGGGCTTAACCTTAGTTGCGGTATTAAGTAAAGGGAATTTTAGAAGAGGCCTTATAAGTGCTGTTATTGGTATATTTATTGGGATGATTGGCATGGATCCCATTACTGGGTTAATGAGGTTTACCATGAATATTCCACTCTTGAGCGGAGGAATCCATTATGTGGTGGCTATGATAGGTTTGTTTGGCATGAAAGAGGTTTTTATGCAATTAGATAGCAGAAGAGGATTTAAATTAGATATAAAGGGTTACAGGATATCTAATCTATTACCCAAATTTAAATTAATTAGAAGTTTAAATATAAGATGGTTATTATCTGCACCAATTGGAGCAATCATTGGTCTTTTACCAGGTACTGGTGGAGATGTCGGGGCACTCGTTTCTTATGGTTTTCTCAAGAATATAATCAAGAAACCGAGCAGACCATTTGGGGAAGGTGCTTATGAGGGTGTTATAGCTCCTGAAGTTGCAAACAAAGCTGCTGTAGGGGGTGCCTTGACGACGATGTTGACTTTAGGTATTCCAGGTGATTCAGTTACTGCAGTCATACTGGGAGCTTTTTATCTTCATGGATTACTTCCTGGGCCAACTTTTATGTTAACAGAAAAGAGTTATTTTTATCTAATTGCAATTTTAGTTGGTGCTGGTATGATTTTTGCTTATTTTATTGGAATTATTGGAAGTAATGCCATGATCAAGATGTTAGACTTACCAAAATGGTATCTGATTGCTTTTATTCCTGTTCTTTGTATCGTTGGCTCTTATGCCTTACAAAATAAATTAACTGATTTATTGTTTATGTTTATTTTTGGTATTTTAGGTTACATTTTAGAGAAATCCGAATATCCTGTTAGTCCAATAATCTTAGGTATTATTTTGGGTCCGATGGTAGAATTAAATTTTAGACAGGCTTTAATTATTACCGGTAGTTTTCCCAGTCTCCTTTTATCATTTTTTACCCGTCCACTCAGCTTAATTTTAGTTATTTTAGTTGCCCTATCTTTCCTGTTACAGCGTAAAGTTACAGCGTTAGAGTAAGAGCTAATTAATTAGTCTGTATTTTATCTATATTTTTAAAATTATAATTTTATTTTTTGTTATTAAAGTTTAAAAGAATATAGCAATATTCAGGAAAATAATATTAGCTTAAATAAGATACTCAGTGGTTTCAGGGGATACCTTCCCTGATAAATTATGCTAATAATTTAATGAATTTCTAATTTATACAAACTAGGTTCCTTAATTTTTAACTAAAATTTACTATATAATAAATACTATACTCAATACTAATATTTGAGGGGTTTCAGGGGATACCTCCCCTGATTATATTATGGAAAGGATTGTGATATTTATGTATGGTTATTGGGGAAAAGTGCTTCGAATTAATTTAACAGACAGAAGCTATCAGGTAGAAGATGTTCCTGAAAATGTCTGGCAAAAATTTATTGGTGGCTCTTCCTTTGGAGCCAAAATTCTCCTGGAAGAAACTCCACCTAAGGTAGATCCTCTTTCGGAAGAGAATAAAATTATCTTTGCTGTGGGTGTCTGGCAATCGGCCAAAAATCCTGGTAGTGGAAAATGGAGTGTGATTACCAAATCACCTTTAACCAAAACTTTTCTTGATTCTTCTGGCGGAGGTAACTTTGCTGCTGCTCTTAAGAGAACAGGGTATGATGCCCTTATTATAGAAGGGGAAAGTCCCTCTCCGGTAAAGGTAATTATCAATAACGAGCAGGTAAAAATCGAAGCTGCTGACTCCCTCTGGGGTAAGGATGCTCTAGAGGCCTTTCATGATTTTAAGTCTTCGCTAAATGATAATCGTTACAGTATTGTCTATATTGGTCCTTCCGGAGAAATGGGACATCCTATTGCCTGTATCGGTTGTGATGGACACAGTGTAGCCGGGCGTGGTGGTGCCGGTGCAGTAATGGGTGCCAAAAAATTGAAGGCTATTGCCGTATTGGGAACTAAAGAGGTTCCTCTCTATGAGTCAGAGAAGGTCAAAACCCGTACTCTGGAATTAATGAGAGAATTTACCAAACGTTCTGCCGAAAAGAGAAAAACAGGAACTACCTCTGCTCCTACTTCCTTTGAAAAGATTGGTAATCTCCCTTTAAAGTACTGGGTGGGAGAAACCTGGGGTAAGTCTGATCAGATAGCAGCTCCCTATTACAATGAATTGCTACATACTAAGCCCACTTTTTGTGCTAACTGTCCCTACGGTTGTCACCGCCACATTAAATTAGAAGAACCAAAAGAGTATGCCGTGGAAGGCAGTGGCCCGGAATATGAAACATTGGGTATGATGGGTGGAGCCTTCTTATGCTCTGATTTACCTGCTATTACCAAGGCTAATGATATATGTAATCGCATGGGAATTGACACCATCTCAACCGGTGCCTGGGTTAGCTTCCTGGCTGAATGTTATGAAAAGAAGCTAATAGACGAGGCAAACACTGGTGGTATAGCGGTAAATTGGGGAGATGGAAAAGTGCTGGTACAATTAACTGAAAAAATAGCTAAACTGGAAGGAATCGGGGGCTATTTCAGTGAGGGTATTGTCGGAGCTGCCCAAAGGATAGGTCCTGAGACTGAGGATTTAATTGTCCAGGTCAAAAATTTGGATTATCCTGCTCATGACCCCAGATGTCATCTGGCCGCAGGCTTAAATTATGCTACCGGTACTCGAGGAGCTTGCCATGAAAGAGGAGATGCTCAGGGATTCTTTTATCCAGAGTTAGGTATGGAAGGTCCAGCCAGAACTATGGAGGAGGTGCCTCAATATGTGATACGGCAACAGAATATGAGTAATCTGGCTAATAGTCTAAGTATCTGTAAATTTATCATCAGAGTGCCCAAAATTGCCTTGGCTGAGATCATTGAAATATTAAATGCTGCTACTGGTTGGAATTGG
>LDZT01000061.1_pt1 | contig 12882 bp, 12 predicted proteins | sample 615521 | NCBI WGS metagenome assembly LDZT01 (sample SAMN03408292, study PRJNA278302) | terrestrial metagenome | isolation source: oil reservoir sample SB1 | place: USA: Alaska, North Slope, Schrader Bluff formation | collected 2011-09
CAAGATAATAGTGTTTTTCCCTTGCCAAGGAGTTAGTAAAATACAAGAAAGACAGATGCTCACCCAGGAAGGGGAAAACACTTTTGTCATAGGTATAAGAGGGAATTTTGACGATGCTCAGAGAGGGGTAAAGGAGATATTTGAAGACCCGGCCTTTAACAAAAAGATAAAAGAGAAAAACTATATCTTTTCTTCGGCAAATTCTATAAACATAGGCCGCTTAGTTCCCCAAATAGTATATTACTTTTATGCTTACCTAAATATGTTAGATGAGGGCGAAATTAAGAACGGTAAAAAGATAAATATAGCTGTTCCCACAGGTAACTTCGGAAATATTCTGGCGGCTTACTATGCCAAAGAGATGGGATTGCCGGTTAATAAATTAATCTGTGCTTCTAATGAAAACAAAATACTGGCAGATTTTTTTGAGACCGGAGTCTACGATAAACGAAGAGAATTGATTATGACCATTTCTCCTTCGATGGATATCCTGGTATCCAGCAATCTGGAAAGATTGCTATGGGCGATAAGTGGAAGGGATGCCCAAAAGGTAAAGGAGTTAATGAATTCCTTAAAAGAGAAGGGTTATTACCAGATAGATTCCAAAATGAGGGAGAAATTAAAGGATTTTTACGGCGGGTTTGCCTCTCAGGAGGAATCCCGTCAATGTATAAAAGAGGTATTCGAAAAGTCAAAATATTTGATCGACCCTCATACAGCAGTAGCTTATGCAGTATATAAAAAATATATTAAAGAAACCGAAGATAAAACCAAGACAGTTATCGTGGCCACGGCCAGTCCTTTTAAATTTACCAAAAGCGTGATGGAATCAATAGATAGCCGGTACAAAAAATTTGATGATTTTGAATTAATAGAAAAAATGTCCGATTTAACCCAAGTTCCTATTCCCTCAGGGATAAGGAATATTGAGAAAAAGCCTATCCGGCATAAAATGGTTTGCGAAAAAGAGGAAATGAGGGCAAAGATAGCTGAAATTCTAGATTAGTCGTTAGTCGATAGTGAATAGTCGTTAGTTTCAAATACAAGATAAAAGAATTGACCGAGTGACTGATTCACCAATTGACCAATTATATAGCCGTTAGCGCTGAGTATGGCGTAGGGCGGGTAGCCCTTAGCGTATAATATATAACGAAAAACAAAGTTCGTATCTCGTTCAGGATTAGTTAATTGGTTACTTGCTTAGCTGGTTAAAGAATTAATATCAGGTCAGTGTAGAGATACGGTGCGTCGTGCCTTCTTGTGCTAACTAATTAATAGTTGAGAAATATTACTGATTTTCTTAACGCGATACGCGATACGATATAAAAGGGGAAACTATTATGAAAATATCTTTTTTAGGTGCTACCAAAATAGTTACCGGGTCTAATTTTTTAATTGAAACTAAAAATACCAAGTTTTTGATAGACTGTGGAATGTTTCAAGGGAACAAATCGATTAACAGGATGAATTATTACCCTTTTAGCTTTAACCCTGAAGAAATAGACTTTATAGTGCTATCTCATGCCCACATAGACCATAGTGGAAGGATACCTAAGTTAATTAAAGAAGGATTTAAAGGAGACATATACTGCACTAAAGCAACCGCAGATTTATGTTCTGTTATGCTTCCAGATAGTGGCCATATTCAGGAAATGGAAAATGAATGGGATAATCGCAAGAGAAGAAGGTCAGGGGAAAAATTGAGAGAACCTTTATATACTGTAAAAGAGGCAGAAGATAGTTTAAGATATTTTAAACCAGTTTTGTATGACCAGAAAATAGAGTTAAACAAAGAAGTTGCTTTGAGATTTAAGGATGCCGGTCATATATTAGGTTCCTCTATAATTGAACTATGGATAAAAGAAGAAAACAAAGAAGCTAAGTTAGTATTTTCAGGAGATTTAGGCAGAAGAGATAGGCCCATTTTAAGAGATCCTTTTCTCATTGATGAGACAGATTATTTGATAATAGAATCGACTTACGGAAATAGACTGCACCTTCCTTCAAAAGACGATACTATAAAATTAATTTCTATTATAAATAAAACTGCCCAAAGAGGTGGGAATGTGGTAATCCCTTCTTTTGCAGTAGAAAGAGCTCAGGACATAATCTATGAATTGAATAAATATTATACTGAATATCTTAAAACTGAGAACCAGGATTTTTTAAAGGTGCCCGTATATGTAGATAGCCCTTTAACTGTTTCTGCTACTGAGATATTTTTACGAAATCCCGATTGTTTTGATGAAGATACCTTAAAACTTATTAAGATAGGGAATAATCCCCTAGATTTCTCAAATTTAAAATTTACTAAGACGGTAGAGGAATCTAAACAGTTAAATACCTCTAAAGAGAGCAAAGTAATAATTTCAGCCAGCGGGATGTGTACTGCCGGGAGAATAAAACATCACTTAAAGCATAATCTATGGAGAAAAGAGTCTAGTATTGTGTTTGTAGGATATCAGGCAGAGGGAACTTTGGGCAGAAGGATAAAAGAGGGTGAGAAGTTAGTTAAAATATTTGGGGAAGAAATTCGGGTAAATGCAGAGATTTATTCCTTGGAAGGTTTTTCCGGGCACGCTGATAAAAATGAGTTAATGTGGTGGATACAGAGCTTTAAAAATAAACCCAAAAAAATATTTATAGTCCACGGAGAAGAGGAAGCAACTGAAGAGATTTGCCGGAAGATTGAAGAAGAATTAAATATCGAAGCTCATATTCCTGAATTAAGTGAGACTTTATTCTTTGAAGGGGAAAGAATTTTGGTAGGCGAAAAGATAAAAGTAGATAGAAAAGAGAAAGAAAGTAGAGAATTGAAAGAAAGTATTAAAAAGCTAAAATCAGTCTTCTGGGAAGTATTGCAAAGATTGGAACATGAAACCAATAATGTGGCAGATATTGAGAGATTAGATAGACTTCAGAATAAGCTAATTGAACTCCAAAAAAATATATTAGATTTAAATATGATGGTTACTGAGGGAATGAATAAAGAAAAAGATTAAAAAGATTAAAGGTAAGTATTGAGATGGTCAGGGGAGCTTACCCCCCTGAAACCCCTTTATCTCTTTTTTACTTAATTTTGGTTTTATATAAAACTTTCCCTGATAATCTTGTTAGAATCTATTGTTTTTTTAAAAAATATTCATTAAAGAGTATCGGAATTTTAAAAATTCCGATACTAAAATATACTCAATCGGGGGTGTATTAAAATACACCCCCGATTTTTATAAAATGTTAAGGGAGTGAATCAAGGGTATTTTTTCATTATTCTGGCTGAATCTCTATTTCCTTGGGTTTAATTTCTTCTTTTTTGGGGAGAGTAATCTCTAGTATCCCGTTTTTAAAGGTTGCCTTTGCCTTAGTTTTATCTACTTCTACTGGCAGGGCAATTGTTCTGGAATAAGCTCCAAAAGCCCTTTCACAGCAGTAGTAATCTTCTTTTTTGATTTCCTTTTCCTCTTTTCTCTCTCCCCGAATAGTTAGAGTGTTTTCACCAAGAGAGATCTTTACATCTTTTTTGTCTACCCCCGGAAGTTCGGCTTTAACCAATATATTGTCTTTTTTATCAATTACATCAACAAGAGGTGACCATTCTCCACCTTCCATCCATCTTCTTCTGGTTAAGCGACGGCTTTCGGGCAAAAGCTCAAAATCGAAGAAATCATCAAAAAGATCTCTCAAGCGCTTTATTTCTTTTGGTTCCCATGGTACTAAAGTCATAATATCACCTCCTAATATTTTTAAAAAATTTTAATTATGTTTTTTGTTGTCACTCCCTTAACGGAATAGGCTAAGATTAAAGAATAGTATTAAGTTTTTCTTGTAACTTTTCTTTAGGCATTACTCCTACAGTCCGGCCAACTTCCTTCCCATCTTTAAAGACAATCAAAGTAGGTATACCCTGAATGCCATATTGAGCTGCAATATTCTGGTTTTCATCGGTATTTAATTTGCATACTTTTAGTTTGCCCTGGTTTTCTTCAGCTAATTTTTCAATAGTTGGTGCTAACATTCGGCATGGCATACACCAAGGTGCCCAGAAATCTATTAATACAGGAATTGAAGATTCTAAAACCTCCTGCTGGAAATTACTTTCGTTTACTTCTACCTCTAACTGTTTATTGTTGGTCATCAATTTATTTCTCCTTTCTCATTTATAATTATTTTTTTGGTTAAAAATTTTAGTGATTAACTCTAATCCCTCTTTTATCAATTCAACTTCTCTTAAAGAGAGGTTTTTTCTGATTCTATATTCACAATTGCTTCTCTCTTGCTCAATCTGTTTTTTAATTTTAACTCCTTTAGAAGAAAGAGATAGAATGAAAGATCTTCTATCCTCAGGGTTTTCCTTTCTTGATAAGTATCCTTTCTTGACCAAGCTTTCTATTATTCTGCTCCCCCTGGAAGGAGATAATCCCATTTTTTTTGACAAAGCATGACAGGAGATTCTTTCTTCTAATCCAATTTCTGTAATGCCTTTATATTCCGCTAAAGAAATATTGCAAATAGTTCGAATTTGTTCTTCATCTGCCATACATCTTCTTTTTAATTCCAGAATCAAATCTATCAAGTTCTTATCCATCCCATTGCCATCCTTTTTGCTATTAGCAATATTTGCTATTAACAATTATAAAGGCCAAAAAAATATTTGTCAAGCTTTTTTTGAAAAATTTTTTATTTTTTTTTAAAAGCTTGATCTTAAAGTGGTTTGTACTTAAATAAGGCAGATGTCAAACATTTATTTTTGTTATCATTGGTACTTATAATGTGATAAAATAAAAAATGTTAATTAATATCGAGTATAAAATACAGTAGTTTTCACTACCACATTAATATATTTGAATATTATATTTGAAAATATAGTGAAATCAATATTTTACAAGGAGATAAAATGAACGATAAGCCAGTGCAGTTGAAAGAAATCTACGAACTTATTATAAATAGTTATTCTCATCAGGGAGAAGGAATTGGCAGGATTAATAATTTTGCCGTTTTTGTACCCGGGGCAATTCTTGGGGAAAGAGTGAGAGTAAAAATCAGCGAAGTAAAAAAGAATTTTGCCCGCAGCCGATTAGAAGAAGTTCTTTCATCTTCTCCCCACAGAATAAAACCTCTCTGTCCCGTTTACCATCTCTGCGGAGGCTGTCACTTCAGCATATAGCTTATGAAAAACAGTTAGAAATAAAAAAGCAAATAGTAGAAGATACTTTGGACAGGATAGGCAATCAAAAAATTAAAGCTTTACCCACCATAGGAATGGAAGACCCCTGGCGTTATCGCAACAAAGGCTATTTTCAGGTGAGCCAGGGAAAAGGTAGGGTGCAGTTGGGATTTTATAAAGCAGGCAGTTATGATTTTGTACCGGGCAGCGGATGTGTTCTATTCAGTCTGCAAATTAATAGATTGGTTAGTTATTTAGAAGACCAATTGAGTTTACAAAAAGTTACTGTATACAATAGCAAGACAAAGGGAGGAAATTTAAGGAATGTCTTAATAAGAGAGAGCAAAAGTACGGGAGAAATAATGTTAGTTTTTATTACCAAAGAAGACAGCCTGGGGTTTGACCAAGATGTTTTAAATGATCTATTCAGAACATTCCCTCAAGTCACCTCTACTTATCAAAATATTAATAGGAGCCCCAAAGCGGTTTTGCTGGGAAAAGATTTTAGGCTTTTGAAAGGGAAGGCTGATCTGGAAGATACCATTGGCCCATTTAAATTTAAAATATCACCCCGGTCTTTTTTTCAGGTTAATGTGGCGCAGGCAAAAATATTAAATGAAAAAGTATTAGAATATGCAAATTTAAGCGGAGAAGAAACAGTTATCGATTCTTATTGCGGAACGGCGACTATTTCTATCTATGTGGCCAAACAGGCCGAAAAGGTGTATGGTATCGAAGTAGAAAAAAGCGCTGTTAGGGATGCTAAAATTAATTGTGAGTTAAACGGTATCTCTAATTTAAAATTATTTAGCGGAAAAGCAGAAGAATGGCTCTATAAATGGAGAAGAAGTGGTGAAGAAGTTCATCTTATTATAGTAGACCCGCCCCGCAGGGGTTGTTCTTCAAAAGTTTTAAAAGGGATTATAAAGATTAAACCGAAGAAAATTATATATATCCTGTAATCCGGCAACTTTAGCCCGTGATTTAAAATATCTCACCAAAAATGATAATTATAAACTGAAAAAAGTTTTGCCCATAGATATGTTTCCTCAGACGGGTCACATAGAATGCATAGCATCTTTAGAAAGTGACTAATTATTTATTCTCCCAGGAAGCTATTTCTTTAAGGCGTTCTATTATGGGTAGATGCTGGGTGCAAAGCTCTTCGCATTGTCCGCACTCGGTACATTCATTTGCTCTTGCCCTATGGCTTTCTGTTAAACCAAACAAATAACTTTTCTCTTTCATTTCTTTGTCGCTGCTGCCGAATATTTGTTTTTCATTATAAAGTTGCATATAAGAAGGTACCGGAATATTCTGGGGACAGTTATCACAGTAGCTGCAGCCGGTACAAGCCGAATTCATATTATCTCCTATTTTTTTTCTGACTTTTTCCAAATCAGCTTTAGTAAAGGGTAAGGCTTTATCGGCCACGCGGCAGGCCATATCGATATGCTCACGGGTGGTAAAACCGTTTAGTACTACCGATATTTGAGGACAGGATATTAAGAATCGCAAAGCTGCTTCTGTGGGGGTTTCTCCTCCTGAAGCTAAAAAAGAAAGCTCTTTTTCATGAGTGGGTATGGCTCCTCCAAATAACGGATTCATGGCAACCACGCCATAACCTCTTTGATAAGCAGCCATAACTCCATCCCAGCGATAGGGGAAATTTAAGATATTAATTCCCAAAAGCACACCTTCCATCTTGCCATCTTCTAAGATTTGTTTAATTTCTGATCCCGGCTGATGTGAAGAAAAGACAATATGGTCAATCAATCCTTCCTCTTTACATTCCAGGAGACCTTCATATTGTCCCCCGGGTTTCATGGCTAATTCATAATGTTCCATTTTAAGGAGGCACCAGATATGGTAAAAATGGATTTTAGGGAGACCCAATCGATTTAAAGATTTTTTTACCGCTTCTTTTGCTTTTTTGGCAGTATTAAACTCTTTGGGGTTGCCTTTGGTAGAAACATAGAAGCTTGCAGGCATATTCTTAAAGGCAATACCGAAAATATCCTCACTCTGATCTTTACAGTAATAAGGGGCGGTATCAAAATAGTTGATTCCTTTAGCATTTGCATAACGAAGAAGTTCGGCATTTTCCTCTTTGCTCTTGGAAATATCGAATCGCATTCCACCGAAACCTACTGCCGAAACTTTTTTCCCGGTGTTTCCATATTCTTTATAAATCATATTTTTATCCTTTTCGTCTTTATTGTTTTAAAAAAATTTTATCACTTCCTCTTAATAATTTCAAAGTAATGTTTTAAGAATAACCTTTGCTTAATGTGAAATATAAAGATTTTAATAGAGTTTATAATTTCTGAATAAATTTGAAAAAATTTATAAAACCGTCTATTCTAATAAAAAAAGACCATAATCGCAATGCTCCATGCGATTGCTTACAAGGATATGATTATAGCGTATAATTATTCTAACATTTAGAAAATAGGGGTGTATTGCAATATGCCTCTACCATGACGAGAAGACTAATCGATCAATTAAATAAAGGTTTTCCAATGATTAAAAAAGAAAAAAAACGGAAATTTAATTTAAAAATTGAATCTAAATACATAGACCCGGGAGCTTTATTCATAACAAAGAGATTAAATGATTCGGGCTATGAGGCTTTAGTGGTGGGGGGATGTATCCGCAATCTGATAATGGGAGAGGGAGCCCGTGATTGGGATATAACTACCAAGGCTACACCGGAGGAAATTGTCGAGGTTTTTAGAGATCATAAAGTTATCCCGGTGGGCAAAAAATTTGGGACTCTTACCGTAGTTATAGATCATAATAATTACGAAGTGAGTACTTTTAAAAAGAATAGATCAACCCTTACTCCAAATTTATTGGAAGATTTAAGACACCGTGATTTTACTATCAATGCGTTAGCCTGGAGAGAAGGGGAAGGGGTAATCGATTATTTTAACGGGTTAGAGGATATCAAACAAAAGATAATAAGGGGAGTAGAAGATCCTGTGGAAAGAATAGAAGAGGATCCGTTGAGAATGCTAAGGGCAATTAGATTGGCCTGTGAACTCGATTTTAAAATAGATAAAGCTACTCTCCAGGCAATGGAAGAAAATAGTTCACTGATTAAAAAAATAAGCCCGGAGAGGATTAGAGATGAATTTACCAAAATATTGCTAAGCAACTATCCCAGAAGAGGATTTAAATTATTGTATCGGCTGGGGCTGTTAAGATTCATTATGCCTGAATTGCAAAAGTGCGCGGGAATTACCAGAGAAAATTTTCGCGAGGGCGGGGATTTATTGGAACATACTTTAGATATGGTGGCCAGCCTGCCACCAGATTTAAGCTTGCGGTTATCGGTTCTATTGTATAACATAAAGAGCATATCCTACTTAGATGAAAAAGAAGAAATTGTTGCTAAAATATTAAAGCGGATAAAATTTAAAAACGCGATGATTAAAAAAGTAACTATTCTGACTAAAGAAAACTGGCAGGCCCTCAATTTTTCTGAAAAAACAAATATAAGACAGCTTGCTTCCAGAATAGGTATGAAAAATTTGGAAGATGCCTGGGAATTAAAAAAAGCACTTATTAAGGGAAGCCGAAGCTCTAAAAAATCTAAATCAGCTGAAATCGAAAGCGCAGAAAATAATATAAGAGAAATCCTGCAGAAAAAACCGCCCGTATCCCTTAAAGATTTAGCTGTAAACGGCAAAGATTTATTTGAATTAGGATATAAAGAAGGTAAAGAGATGGGGCTTGTACTAAAAGAATTATTAAATTTTGTTTTGGAGAAGCCAGCTTTAAACCAAAAAAAAATACTGTTAACGTGGGTGAAAGAAAAAATTTCTTATAACCGTTAACCAGATGAATTAATTTTAATAGAAGGAGAGTAAAGACCTAATGCAGTTTAATTTAGCAGCCTGGATAATAAACCCATTTGTCCTTATGATGATAACTGTTTTTTTAGGGATGCTCTTTGGTAAGATAAAATTTGGTAAATTTACTTTTGGAGTATCCGGCTGCCTCTTTGTAGGTTTGGTTATCGGGTGGTGGGTTTACAGATTAGCTAAGGCTTTTCCAAAAACTGAACCAGGATACAATACTGCCTTACAGCTAATCAAAAGTGGAGTAATCGACAAGGGCTTTTTTAACCTCTTTTTAATCCTTTTTATTGCAGCGGTTGGACTGCTTGCCGCTAAAGACATAGGGGTAATTATAAAAAAATATGGTTCAAAATTTATTATATTAGGATTTTTAATAACTTTTACTGGTGCTATGGCAACATATGGAATGGCCTTAATTTTGCCGGGAATAAATTCTTATGAAATAACAGGGGTATACACCGGGGCTCTGACCAGTTCCCCTGGTCTGGCAGCTGCCCTGGAATCTGCCCGCGAACACTCTTCCCAATTAGCTGAAAATTACGATTCTTTATCCAAAAGAAAAAAACAGGAACTATTAAAGGTGATTGATCCGCTCGAGAGAGCAAAAGTAAAAGACGTTGGTTTCCTAACTGAGGAACAGAAAAAACAATTTATAAAAAGCGCAGAAGCCGGAATAGGGATTGGACATTCTGTAGGCTATCCCTTTGGAGTGCTGATGGTGATTCTTGCAGTAAATTTTTTACCGATAATATTTAAAATAGATGTTAAAAGAGAGCGGGAAATATTTTCCCGGGAAATAAATGAAACCAGAATAAGCAATCCTCTCAACAAAAAGCAAGAGACCGTTCGTTTTGATCTGACTGCTTTTATAGTAGCTTGTTTTTTAGGATACACATTCGGGAGAGTAAAGTTTAATTTAGGACCGCTTGGCTATGTAGGCTTTGGTTCAACCGGCGGAGTCTTATTGGCTTCATTAATTTTGGGACATATTGGCAAAATCGGTATCCTTAATTTCAGAATGAATAATAAAATTTTAAGGGTTATTCGGGAAATTTCTCTGGCTTTCTTCCTGGCGATAGTCGGATTACGATATGGGTTTTATGCCTTTACAGCTCTTTCCGGTACAGGAATTTATTTAGTTATCACTTCTTTGGTGGTCGGTTTAATGGCAGTAATCGTTGGGTATCTGGTAGGGAGGTATATATTTAAATTAAATTGGATTATGTTAGCCGGAGCTCTTTGTGGGGGCATGACTTCCACCCCCGGGTTAGGGGCTGCCATAGAAGCAGTGGGGAGTGATGAACCGGCTGCCGGATATGGGGCTATTTATCCTTTTGCTTTATTGGGAATGGTCATTTTTTCCATTATTCTACATAATTTGCCGATATAGGATAGATTATCTGCTATTCTTTAGGGAGTTAAACTTTTGATATTTGTTTAAATAGATTAAAATAAAAATTAAGATAATAAATTATAAGGAAGGAGCAATAACTATGTCTTATGGTTATACCGGAAATATCTTACACGTAGATTTAAGTGCAAAAAAACATTGGATAGAAAATCCTCCCGAGAACTTTTACCGTACCTACTGGGGAGGTCGTGCTTTAGCCTTGTATTATATGCTAAAAAAGATGAAACCTCATATTGACCCTTTATCGCCCGATAATCTGCTCATCTTTGCCCCCAGTGTAATTACCGGAACACCTGCGCCGGCCATACCCCGTTACACTGTCTGTGCCAAATCCCCTTTAACCGGGGCCGAAGGAGAAGCCGAAGCCGGAGGTTGGTGGGGACCAGAATTAAAGAAGGCTGGATTTGATGCCCTCATTATAAGAGGTGCCTCTTCCACCCCAGTATACTTATGGATTAATGATGGTAAGATAGAGATAAAAGATGCCACTCACCTCTGGGGTAAAGATACGGGAGAAACCCAGAAGATAATCAGAGAAGAATTAGCCGATGATAAAGTAAGGATTGCTCAGATTGGTCCAGCCGGAGAAAACCTGGTGCGTTTTGCCAATATCGTAAATGAACTGAAACACTTTAATGGCAGAAACGGCTTAGGTGCAGTGATGGGTTCCAAGAAACTAAAAGCTATTGCCGTAAGAGGAACTAAACCCATAAACCTTTACAATAAAGAGAAAATAAATCAAGTAACCAAAAATATTACTAAAAGAGTTATGGATAATTCCTTGAGCAGAGATCTTCGAAACCTGGGTACCCCGGGAGTAGTTCGTGGTTTTTATGAAGCAGGATGCCTTCCCTCCTATAACTGGACTACTGGCTATTTCCAAGAGGGAGAAAATCTGACTGCTGAAACCTTAAACAAGACTATCTTAAAAAGTACTAAGGGCTGTTATGCCTGTCCTATCCGCTGTAAAAGAGTAGTAGAAGTAGACGAAGAAGGCCTTAAAGTTGACCCTTCCTACGGAGGTCCAGAGTATGAAACCATCGTTTCTTTGGGTTCTCTTTGTGGTATCTCTGATTTAAGATTCATTGCTAAAGCTAATGAACTATGTAACAAATATACTATGGATACTATTTCTACCGGTATGACCATTGCCTTTGCTATGCAATGCTACCAGGAAGGACTCCTTACCAAAGAAGATACCGAAGGGATAGACCTTACCTTTGGCAACAAAGAAGCCCTCCTTATTCTAATTGAAAAGATTGCTCATCGCGAAGGTTTAGGAGACCTCCTCTCCCAGGGCTCCTATCTTGTCGCTCAAAAAATCGGTAAGGATGCTGAGAAGTTTATTCACCAGGTAAAAAGACAAGAGATTCCTATGCATGACCCCCGAGTAAAGACTGGAGTAGGTCTGCAGTATGCCCTCTCCGATTACGGAGCTGATCACATGAAGGCTCCCCATGATCCTTTCTTTAAAGACCAGGATTCACCTGGCATAAAAGAAATGAGTGGACTGGGTATCTTAGAACCCATATCACCTGCTGATCTAGGAAAGAAGAAAGTAGCTCTCTTCAAGTTATTAGATATTTATTGGACAGTCTTTGATATCTTAGGGGTATGTGATTTTGGTTATGTTCCCCGCAGCGTAGGGACTATGGAGGAATTATTAGAGATTGTTCGTTCCGTCACCGGCTGGAGGACTACCTGGTTTGAATTAATGAAAGCAGGAGAGCGCTCCATCAATATGGCCCGTATCTTTAACTATCGAGAAGGATTTACATCCAAAGATGATACTTTACCTGAAGTCTTCTATCATAACTTTAAAGGTGGTCCTTTAGATGGTCAAGGGGCGATTGATAAAGAAGATTTCCAGAAAGCCCTAAGATTACACTATGAACTGATGGGCTGGAATCCCGATACCGGAATTCCTAACCCGGCCAAACTATTAGAATTAGGGCTTGATTGGCTGGTTGAGGAGGTCAGTTAATGAAGATAACCTTGATACTGGAAGGCTATTTAAAGTATAAATATTCTTCCAACATCATAGAATTGGATTACCCAAAACCAGTAACCATGGATAAAGTATTAAAAGATGCCAATATTTCTCCTGCTGATGTATTTTTTATCAAGGTAGGGGATAAAATTGTCAAAGAAGATTATCTCCTTACTGAATCTGTTGAGGTTAAACTATTTCCGATTATAGGCGGGGGGTAGAGAGTTGTTTTCTTAAGAGATTCTGAACCGCCCTAGCAGTAAAGAAAAAATAGGGAAATTCTCTAAAAGTATAGACCTTAGATTGTCTTACTATTTCTTCCTCTTCTCTTAACTTTTTATTTAGTTCACCCTTTAAAGGTCTCATTTTTTCTCCAATAAAATTATTTATAGCTTTAATCTCTTCAGAAATTTCCCATTTTTCGATAGGTGAAGAAATTTCCCTAATTTTTTTA
>LDZT01000172.1_pt1 | contig 12818 bp, 11 predicted proteins | sample 615521 | NCBI WGS metagenome assembly LDZT01 (sample SAMN03408292, study PRJNA278302) | terrestrial metagenome | isolation source: oil reservoir sample SB1 | place: USA: Alaska, North Slope, Schrader Bluff formation | collected 2011-09
CCAGGAATATGCCAGCGAGGCGGAGGAATGGGCCGACCTGATAGCAGACAACCGACTGGCGGAGCTTTCCACTCTGGACACGACGATGCTGGTCGATTTAATCAACGACATGGACACCGGGGAGGTGCCGGTCGAGCTGACAGGCTATACCGAGGAAGACCTGGCGGCAATCATCGCGGCCCTGGAGGGGACAGATGACACCGTGGACGACAAGGCTGATGCGGTACCTGTACCACAGAACATCCCGATGAGCAAACCGGGAGACATATGGAGCATGGGAAGCCATAGGCTCATATGCGGAAGCGCTACTGACTATGACACCATCACCAAACTGATGGCTGGCGAAAAGGCGCAGATGATAAATACCGACCCGCCCTACGGCGTGAGTTATAAGACCCAGAGCGGCAAGTTCGAGGAGATAAAGAACGATGACCTCACGCATGACGACCTGATGGCAGGGCTTCTCATTCCTGCTTTCAAGAATTATGTGGAGTTCAGCGACCCGGACGCCGCCTTTTATATTTGGCACGCCTCCAGCACCAGGCGGGACTTCGAGGACGCAATGACAGCGGCTGGTCTTCTGGAGAAACAGTACATCATCTGGGTAAAGAACGCGCCGGTACTTGGACACGCAGACTACCAGTGGGCGCACGAGCCGTGCTTCTACGCAGAAAAGGCCGGCCAGAGCGCAAACTTCTACGGCGACCGCAGTCAGAGAACCACATGGAAGGTAGTCCTTCGAGGAGCTGACCAGATGGCAACCGTGCTGACCGGCGGTGTTGTTCTGACAGATGGAGCCGGAGGAAAGGTTTTCCTCAACGACAAGCCGCCAAAGGGCAAGAAAATCCGCTACATCCGCCTATCCGACGGCAAGAGTGTCTGCCTCTACCCGGAGAGCAAGAGGAGTACCGTCTGGGAGGTGGCAAAGGAAACCGGCACGGAACACCCCACCCAGAAACCAGTGGAGCTTGCTGTTAGGGCGATAGATAACAGCAGCAAACCGGGCGACCTGGTGGTAGACTTCTTCGGAGGTAGCGGCAGTACACTCATAGGAGCTGAAATGGCCGGCAGGCGTTGTAACACCGTGGAGCTTGACCCAAGATACTGTGATGTAATCATCAACCGGTATGTATGCTTCACAGGAAACATCGGCGTGACTTGCCAGAGAGGCGACCAGGAGCTGCGGTACATACAGCTGAAAGAGGACAACGATAAATTAAATGGCATACCGCCCGAACAGGGATAAGATAAAGCAGTAAGCAGAAGCAGGCCAAGACCAACGGCCTGCTCTTTTTATATCAAAAAGAAAGGAGGAGCAGCAGCATGGGCAAACGCAAGCAACCGGAACCGGCGAACTCCTGGGACAGAATACCCGGAGAGACGCCGAGGGAGTATCAGAAATTTTGTGCCTACCGGGATATGAATACGGCCGACAAGCCGATCCGCACGCGTAGCATGGCAAAGCTGGCCAAGGAGATAGAGTTTTCCTATGATCACCTCCGCAAGATCAGCGTTAAAAACGAATGGGTAAGCCGATGCGCGGATTATGATGCATACCTGGACGAAAAGGCCAGGGAGCAGAATGAAGCCGAGATTATAAAGATGCGAAAAAACCATGCGCTGCTTGCCTCCCAAATGATCAGTAAGGCAGCCAAGCGTCTGCTGACCATATCAGAGGAGGAGATCACCGCAACCGACATTGTGCGCCTGGTCGATGTCGGGGTGAAAATCGAAAGATTGAGCCGTGGTGAATCTACTGAGAACAAGCAGATAAGTGGGGAGGCAAAGATAACCCACCAAGGAGAGGTAAAGGTAAAGAGCCAGGGCGATCTAAACCTTTCGCGCTTGTCGGACGAGGAGTTATCCGAGTTTGAACAGCTACTGGAAAAGCTACATACAGAGCCCGATGTTTGATATTGATGCTCTGCAAGCGGCTGTGCAAAAGGAAAAGGCCGAACGCAGCCTTTCAGAGTTCATCAAACAGGCATGGAGGGTAATCGAACCAGGCACGACGTATGTAGAGAATTGGCACATAGACCTCATCAGTGAATATCTTCAGGCGGTGGACAACAGCGAGATATTAAGGCTTATAATCAATATCCCGCCGCGACACATGAAGTCCATTCAAACAACGGTTTGTTATCCTGCCTGGTCATGGATAAAAAAGCCGGAGAAGCGCTTTATTAAGGTTTCATATAGCGACAACTTGAGCCGAAAGCACAACGTCCTCTGCAGGGATATTATTAAAAGCCCGTGGTACCAATCAAACTGGGAAGGCCGCTTCAAGATAAAGGACGACGTGGACAGACAGAGCGAATTCAAGAATGACAGCCACGGCATGATGTATAGCACCAGTACCGGTGGTAGCCTCACCGGCGAAGGCGGCGACGTGATCATCGTCGATGATCCGCAAAACCCGCAAATGGCGAACAGCGAAACGGAGCGCCAGGCATCCATCAACTTTTTTAAGAATACGCTGCAGACCCGTCTCAACGACCCGAAGAAAGGCGCCATTATCATTATCATGCAACGGCTTCACGAGAACGACCTGACGGGATATGTCCTGGCAGAGAACCTCGGATATCAGCATTTATGCTTGCCGGCAGAGGCACCGAAAAGAACCGTTGTTCATTTTCCCATTTCAGGGCGAGAGGTCATCCGCGAGAAAGGCGACCTCCTGAATCCGGAGAGATACGACAAGGCGGCACTAGAAGCCCTTAAAAAGTCCATGGGCAGCGTCCAATATGCCGGGCAGTTCCAGCAGACACCGGCACCGGCAGAGGGCGTTATATTCCAGAGGGAATGGCTTGGCAACTTCTTCAAGCCAGCATCGGCACCGTACCAGGTAAGCCTGATACAATCCTGGGACATGGCATTCACCAAAAGTGAAGGTAGTGCCAAAGTGGCCGGCTTTGTTATGGGGAGAAGCGGGAGCAACATCTACATTCACGATCTCGTGAACGACAAAATGACATTCACGGAGAGCGTGGCGGCCGTCAGAACCATGTCCGGTAAATGGACAAAAGCACGGGCGAAGGTGGTCGAGAACAAGGCAAACGGCCCCGCCATCGTCGACCTGTTGAAAAAGGAAATCGCCGGAATGGTGGAGTTCAACCCGAAGGGCAGCAAGGAAGAGAGAGCAATCAGTGTCACCCCGTACTTTGAGGCGGGGAACATCTGGTTCCCAGACCCCGCGACACACCCGTGGGTACACGACCTGATCAATGACCTTTTGATATTTCCGAAGGGCACATACAAAGATACTGTGGACGCGCTGGTGCAAGGGATTTTATACCTCATGGACAAACCAAGCATGACCGGCCCGCCAAAGAGCAGCGGACTTACAAAGAGTAGCTATTGGAAGAAATGACATAAAGCATCATACAGGCATCGGGCACACATCAGACAAACATCGGGCAAGTAACCATACTAGCCTTGCTGGTACCCTATTACTGGAACCCTTTTACTGGTACCCTATTACCTATTACCGTCTACGCCGAAAGAGAGCGGGGGAGGGGGTAAGGATTAAACATAGAGAGGAGAATTCACCAATGGATAAAAAAGCATACCCGCTAAGAGCGCGCTTTCTACAGGAGGCGGAAGAAAAAGGAGCGACAGCCAAAATGCTGATTGCCGCCGTTCAATTACCTACCGGAGCCGTCGAGGTTATCACAAACACCGCGCTGATACCCACAAAAATAGAGTATTACACCACCTCCTACGACGAGGAGTTCAGGCTAAAGACAAACCCGAACGTCCGCATTGTAGGCTTTATGTTTGTTTAACCGGAAGGAGCCGGTAAACAAATTTATCACATAATCTGCACACGCTGAGATGTGATTACTCTAAGAGTAGCCACGTCTATGGTGCTGTTTTTGTGTAACAGCGCCAGGCTTCCTAACCGAGCGCTGTTTTTATATAAAAAATCGCACGGGAAGGAGGAAAAAACGTGGCAAGCAATAGCTTAAAAGAGATTGGCCGCCTGGGACAAAAAAGGTACGGCGGCTTTTTTTATGAGGAATTCCTGAAAGACCTCCAGGGGCACAAAGGCATCGAGGTGTACAACAGCCAAAGACCAGGAAGCGGCGGATTTTATTTATAGCTGCATGGACGACATGAGTGACACATGGACGGACACCATTTCCGAAATCCTGTCGTTTCTGACCTTTGGATGGAGCGCCCATGAGTTGGTCTATAAGCGGCGTTCCGGTAGGAGTCGTGACCCGCGACTAAAGAGCAAGTACACCGATGGTTTGATAGGGTGGCAAAAACTACCCATCAGGGCGCAGGACACTCTCTGGGAATGGTTATATGATGACAACGACAACCTTCTGGGACTGGCGCAGATGCCGCCGCCCACTTTCGAGATAATCCAAATACCAATCGAGAAGCTTCTGCTTTTCAGGACAAAGAGCCGCAAGGGCAACCCCGAAGGGAGAAGTATTCTCCGCAACGCATACCGAAGCTGGTATTTTAAGCGCCGCATTCAGGAAATAGAGGGAATCGGCATCGAGCGTGACCTGGCGGGGTTTCCTGTTTTGAAGGCACCGGAAGGAATGAACATCTGGGATGAGGACGATCCGGACATGACCACCATTCGTCTGCTGACAGAAAAAATCGTCCAGAACATCCGCCGCGACAGCATGGAAGGCTTGAGCCTCCCGGCGGGCTGGGAACTGCAGCTATTAAGCACCGGTGGACGGCGCCAGTTCGATACCAACGCCATCATCGAGCGATACGATACCCGAATAGCCATGACTGTCCTTGCAGACTTCGTACTGCTTGGGCACCAGCAAGTGGGCAGTTTCGCCTTGAGCAGCGACAAGACCGCATTATTCTCAATGGCTGTAGGTGCTTACCTCGATATTATCTGCGAAGTTTTCAACAACCAAGCAATACCGACATTGATAGACCTTAACGGTGAGCATTTCAGCGGCATAACCGATTACCCCACCCTGGAGCATGGCGACATCGAGAACGCGGACATTCAGGCGCTGGCAGCCTACATCAAGGACATGACCGGCGTGGGAGTTCTAGTACCGGACGATGGCATAGAAGACTATGTGCGTGAGGTGGCGGGATTGCCGGAACGCCTGGACGATGAGACAGCGCCGCAGCCGCGCCAAACACGCCAGGAGCGCAAGACTAACCCAGGGCAGCAGGCCGACCCAGACGACCTGGAGCCACCGGAGGACGATGACGAGGCCGTGAAAACGGCTAAACAGCGGCTGGGGAGGGATGATGAATGAGCTTTAGGATATGCAAAGTAAGGCCACGTCTCATCTACAAAGCAAAAAAGAAAAGTGTGGCCGCACAGAACGTCCTGGATAAGCTCAATAACTATCTGAACGCAACCGAGCCGGAACCGGTTTATTTCCTTGCGCGCCTGTGGGATGACCAAAAGCAGGCTTTAACCTATAAGGAGTTGCAGGAGGCAATCCAACGCGGCTACATAGACGAGAAAGCCCTGCGGGCGTGGCAGAATGACTATGCTAATTTTGTCAACGAGAAGCTGAAGCCGATTTGGGTGGAGGCGATGGAAGCGGCCAATGCCGAGCTTATAGCCAGGCATCCTGATTATTTTTTCGACCCTATGAGCAGCGAAGTGCGTAAGTGGATAGACCAACACGGCGCACAATGGGTTACAGCGATAGCGGAAGAGCAGCAAGAGGCAATCGCGGCCATGCTTGACCGTTCTTTTAGCGGAGCTTTCACGGTCGATGAGTTGTCCAGGGTAATCCGTCCAACCGTTGGGTTAAATAAAATCCAAGCAAAAGCTAACCTCAACTTCTACGGCCATGTAAAGGCCAGTCTCCTAAAGAATAACCCTGGCATGAAGGAGGCCACAGCAGCCAAAAAGGCCCAGGAAGCGGCTATGAAGTATGCAGCAAAACAACATCGGCAGAGAGCCTTTAATATTGCAACCACAGAAATGGCGTTTGCTTACAACAAAGGTGCCCAGGAAGGCATGAGGCAGGCCCAGGAGCAAAACCTTATCGGCAAGGTAAAAAAAACATGGAGTACTGCAGCGGACGAGGCTGTGTGCCCGATTTGTGGCGCATTGGATGGCACGATGGTTGATATGGATGCGGATTTCGACTTTAAAGGCCAGGCTCTGTATAGCGGACAAAAGCAAACCCCACCTGCCCACCCGCGCTGTCGGTGCGCAGTTCTCTACGAAGAAGTGGAGCCTCCGAAGTATCCCGTGAAGCCGGAGGATGAGACAATAGAGGCGTGGAGCAGTGAAGACCAGATAGCGGTACCGGAGCCGGAGGAACCGCCGACACCGACAATCCCACAGCCTGTCAAGATGCCGGAAGGTATGACCTATAACGGCAAGGCGAGCCTGGGAGGAACCGGAGAGATGCATTCATACAAAGATGCCACCGGACAAGAGTGGCTGTTCAAACCGGCGCAGACTAAAAGCGGTACCCCGGAGCCTTTCAGGGCATACGTCCAGGAAGCGGGTTATAAGGTGCAGAGCATTGTCGACCCAGACACGGCGGTACCGGTGGGAACCGGCAACCTTGGCGGTAAATTTGGAGCCTTCCAGAAGCAGATACACCGCATTGATGATGCGACCGACCTGAAACATTGGCAATATACTACAGACCAGCTGCCGCCAGGAGCAGCGCCCCAACTTCAGAGAGAGCATGTGACAGACTGGTTACTGGGCAACTTCGACAGCCACGGCGGCAATTTTGTCATGGATGACGTGGGACGGTTGATAGGCTTAGACAAGGAGCAATCATTAAGGTATATCAACCAGATAGGCTCCCAGAAGATGAGTTATACCTACCACCCGAACGCCACGTATGGCGAAACGGAACCCATTTATAATACGCTTTTTCGGCGCTTTGCGAAGGGTGAAATCGACCTTGACCTGCAGGATACCATAACCTACATCAAGCGTGTGGAGGCCATTCCTGACAGCCTGTACCGCGAAATTTTCAGGGACTATGCAGAGCAACTTTACGGTAAGGGCAAGGCGGCGGAGGAACTGCTCGACCAGATAGTGGAGAGGAAGCACAGTCTACGCGAAACATACCGCGAGTTTTACAGCGACCTTCTGAGCGAACGCACTGGTAAAAAACAATCCTTCATCTGGGCGGACGAGGCAGCGGAACACATGAAGCAGCCACTTCTGGCGGTTACACATAGCCCGGCCACCCTCAAGCAGATGAGCACGGCGGAGCTTAAGCAGCTGGCAAAGCAGAAGCAAATCCCATATTACAACAACATGAACAAAAACCAGCTGATTGCCAGCATATCCGACCCGGTCAAGGCGCCGGAAATGAGCGCGCAGGTACGGGACAGACTGGCGGCCAATGAGGCGGCCAGAAAAGCAGCGGCCAAAGCGCCGAAGGCAGCCGCGCCAAAAGATGTAATACCGGCAGAAAAGATGTTCAGCGACTTGTCGGTAATCCCGGAAAAGAAGCTGGGCGTTCCGGTTCCCAGTGATAAAGGCAGCCTTGAAGGCTTAAACCTCTCAGCGCGGCAAATGAATATCGGCGGCCAGGAGGTTTATGAAGTATCCGGCAAATTGAGTTACAACACCTGGTCGAAGACCTGGGACAAGATGAAATCGACCGGCGAAATCGGAGAACTCACCTTCGAAGCGGCAGACGATGTAAAGAAATTGTTCTCTTCGACTACCAAGGCCGACCTCGGTATGTCTATCCGTAGCATTACAGTAACTGATGGGCATACTACCTTCGAGCTTTATATTGATGGGCAGAGCAGGCAATACAACGGATGGCGCGGTTTTTTCCGCGTGAGGACACCGGTAAGCACAGACGGGGCAGCGGACGCCGCTAATATGCGCAATATGCTTAAACGGCTGGAACTGGATGACCTTCTAATCAACCCGACGCCTGACGCGGAGAGCACCTTCAAAAAGGTGCGTCTTGTTTGGCAGAACGCCCCGCGCCGTATCCAGGAACTCGACGGACTAACGCCAGAGCAATTATCCCTAAAATTGGATATAATATTAAAGCAGGAAGGTATTGACCCCAGCCGAGTAGGGAAAATGAAAATGGTAAAAGTCTTTGACGGGTACGCCACTTATGTGGAGGATGGCGTCCAGGCGGCATATGAGAAGGCGGGACTGCGGTACATCTGGACTGGTGTGCCGGACGGCGACGATATAATCAAAATCATACAAAGCCCTGGCCTGATTTCCAACAACAACCGTTTCCGGGCGGGAATGAGACGCACAGGCGCCAGCCTGGCGAGCGACTTCAAGACCGGTGGCAGTGATAACGTATTTACCAGGATAGGCGTTAAGACCAAGGGGCGTGTGCGTTTTGACGATTGCTACAGAGGCGAACGGTACCGCATCCTGATAGACCCAAAAGAGATGCAGCGCACTGACTGGTATGCGCACACCGGTGACGAATTCGGCAGCACGGAAGCCAGCACAATGGCGCGTCGCCTTTCCCCGGTGGAATTCATCAAGGCAATGAGCGACAGCTATCGATTCGGCAATGAGATTATGTTCAGGCAGGGGATAGCAAGAGATAGTTTCATCGGCATATCCTGTCAGGATAGCTCCCTGCGAGCCGAGCTCCTGCAGAAGTTCAAAGACGCGCATATTACCTCAGTCAACGGCATACCGATAGAGGATTTTGTAAAGGTGGGAACGTCGATATGATAAACAGACGGGCTGCGTACGTTTTTAGATTGCCTGACGAGAAGGAATTCACAGGCGTGGCGCTGGACGTTCATATGCACAATGGGAACCTCCGATTTTTTGATACCAACAGAGGTCATGAAATCGAGGGTAAAGTGACAGCGGAAACCGAGGATGGCTTCACATTCACGTCCGCCGGAGCGATGCCCGGAGAGTGGCGCTTCAAGGTATTGACGATTGAGGAGTTCAAGCGCAAGCATTACAAGCTGGTCGAGGGCGGAGAAGCGCTGGCGGCCAAAACTAAAACGACGGATGACCTCCACGAGTGGTACCGGAGGGAGTTCAAGATTTAAGGCGGTGCACGAGCGCCGCTTTTTATTTTGCAAAGGAGGTTGATATCATGGTCAAGTTCAGCGACCTGGTCGGGCTCATGGCAAGGCAGCCCGAACCAAAAAAGCAGACCTCCGGCGTGCTGGAAGGCCGCTTTAAAATCCAGAAGTCAGACGACGATAAGATGCTGGCGTTTGGATGGGCCAATGTGGCGGTAACCGCCGGCGGAAAGCAAATAGAGGACTACCACGACGACATGATAGACCCGGAGGAGCTGGAACAGGCAGCTTACAGTTTTGTTGAGCTATACCGCGAAGGCGGCGAGATGCATGAACGCGGCGGAAGCGCCGTCCTCATCGAGAGCATGGTCTTTACTAAACAGAAGATGACGACCCTCGGCATTCCAGATGGAACGCTGCCGGAAGGCTGGTGGATAGGCTTCAAAGTGACAGACCCTGATGTTTGGGACAAGGTTAAGGACGGTACCTATTCGATGTTCAGCATCGAGGGGGAAGCTATCAGGGAGGAAGTCCCAGAGGAATAAGCGCATATGGGTAACCCAGGAGGCGTCGAGTATTCGGCGCTTTTCTGTTTTATACATCAAAACAGAAAGGAGGAATGACGCAGCATGCCATCCAAGCTGAAAGATCTAAAAATCACGAAGGTGGACTTTGTGGATGCTGGAGCTAACCCAGAAGCAAACATCCTGCTTTTTAAAAATAAAGAGGGAGCACCGGCAGCGAAGGCCACCGAACCCTCGCCTGCCGCGAAGGGAGGTGAGAAAACCGAGGGCGTCTTTAAGAAGGTTTTCGCGGCGATTGCCAAAGCCCTGGGATTGGGAGACGAACAGATAGGCCAGGCCATTGAGGAAATAGCCAAAGGCTACGAGGCCGCCACATTCGACGAGAAGATGGACGAGCAAAAGCGTAGGCGGGTAACCAGTGAAATCTGGGACGTGTGCTATGCGCTTGAAGAAAGCCTTTGTTCTATCATCTGCGACGATGAGGTAACAGAAGAAGACAAACCGGGCCTCATGGAACAGAGCCTGAACGAGTTCGGCGAAGCCGTCAAGGCATTAATCCCAACCTGGGCACAGGGGAAAATCGCAAACAAAATCAACAAGGCGGAGCACCCCCTCACCCCCGCAAGATTGGAAGATGTGAAGGCCGCGAAAGCGAAGCTGGACGCCATCATAGCTAAAGCAGACGAATCCGCCGAAGAGGGCTGTAAGCCCCAAAAACCCAAAGTAACGAAAGGAGATAGCGAAGACATGAAAATCGACAAGAGCAAGCTAACCCCTGAAGAGCTCGCCACCCTCGAAGCAATAGAAAAGAAGGCCGGCATTCAGGAAAACAATCCCCCTGCAGGCGACCCGCCCACCACAGACGTGGAGAAGGGGGCAGGCACGCCGGCAGCACCGGCAGCCGGACAGGAACCTGCCGGAGAAGGCGAAGACATCTACAAGGGGCTGCACCCCGCAGTCCGCGCAGAGCTTGAAAGCCTTCGAAAGACCGCAAACGCACTGGAAGACCGCGAGTTAACCGAGGTCGCAAAGAAGTATGAGATTATCGGCAAAAAGCCGGAGGAACTCGTACCTTTGTTTAAGAGCCTCAAAGCCGCAGGCGGCGATGCCTACAACCAGATGATTACCATTCTGGACGCCAGTGTGGCGGCAGTTGAAAAATCCGGCATCTTCTCGGAAATCGGCAAAAAGGGCAATGGAGAATCGAACGCCTGGACAGTTATTGAGAAACATGCCGATGATATCATGAAGTCCATGCCGACCCTTACCAGGGCACAGGCAATTGACAAGGCGTGCGAACAGCATCCCGAGCTCGTACATGAGTACGAGAATAAAAGATAAGGAGGAGCGACAATGTATTTAAGCACAGGAATCAATGACACCCCGACCATCGTCGGGAAAGCGACCGCTGACATTAACGGCGGAGCATTTCTTGCCGCAAAGTTCGATGCGAACGGTGGCATCGTGCTGGCTGGAGCTGGCGATAACGCCATCGGCATCATGCCGGCAACAACCCCTGACAGCGTAGCAGCAGGGGAAGATGTCAACATCCAAATCAAAGACATCGGCCTGTGGAAGACAGGAGCTGCAGTAGCAGCTGGAGCAGAGCTAACATCAGATGCAGATGGAAAGGCTGTGACAGCAGCAGTGGGCAACTTCGTAACCGCAATTGCGCTCGAAGCAGCAACCGACGCCGACCAGGTAATCAAAGTTCAGGTCGTAAAATATGGCGCAAAACCGGGGGCAACGTTAAACGACCTCACAGACGTAACCATCGTAGCGCCAGCTGACACCCAGGTACTGAAATACGAAGCAGCTACAACCCAGTGGAAGAATGCTGCTAGCGTTTAATCTAATCGAAAGGAGATAATAGACAATGAATGGTAAAGGAACAAGCATTTCCAACCTCCAGGTAGAAATCGCCAAGGGCTGGAAGCCAAACAACTACCTGACCAACATGAGTATGGCCTATTTTGCGGAGGATGGCGACTTTGTGGCGCCGGCCATTTTCCCGATTTGCCCCGTAGGCTTGAGCTCCAGCTATTACTACACGTTCAGCAAGGCAGACCTCGCCCGTGACAACGTGAGCCGCAAACCTGCGTTCGGCAAGGTTTCTCCCGCGCTGATGGGGCAGACCGATAATACCTATAAGTGCGAGGTAGACACTGAACTACCAGCGCAGCCGCGCTCCCGGAGTGGCAGACCCCAGGCGCGCAAAAGTGCGCTTTGTCACCGAACAACTGAAACTGCATCTCGATATTCTCTTTGCAAAAGGCTTCTTCAAAGCCGGTGTATGGACAAATGAGTGGACTGGTGTAGCAGCTAACCCCGCAGGGAAGCAATTCCTGAAATTCAGCGACGCCAACTTTGACCCCGTGAACTTCTTCGATGAGCGCATGAAGGAAATCAAGCAGCAGGGACGCCGCAAGCCCAACAGGCTGGCTCTTGGCGCGAACGCTTTCATCGCGCTGAAAAACCACCCCGACATCATCGAGCGCGTGAAGTTCACCGGCTCCACGGCGAACCCAGCCATCGTGACCGTCGGCGCTCTGGCGGCAATCCTCCAGATTGAGCAAGTCAAGGTTCTGGAGAGCACCTATAATGCAGGCGGTATCGGGGAGGAAGATATGCAGTTCATCTGCGACACCGACAGCGCCCTGCTCTGCTATGCAACCAACAACCCTGCCATTGACGAACCGAGCGCTGGGTATATTTTCACATGGGACATGCTGGGCAACGGGCAGTACGTCGCACTTGACCAGTTCGAAGGCGAGAAGGGTACCCATTCCGAATTTGTCGAAGGCTTAATGAGCACCGACATGAAGAAGACCGCCGATGACCTCGCAATGTTCTTCAAGGAATGCGTATAAAGGAGGAACGTATATGGACGGTTATACTTGCACCAAAGCATGCACGTTAGGAGGCGTCGCCTATTCAGTGGGCGACGCTATTCCTTTTGAAGCCGTTCTACCGAGCCGCGAAAAAACCTTAATCAAACAACGCTTTATAGCTCCAGCAGTTAATGCAGAAGCATTACTGGACGAAAACAAATCCTTGCGCACAAGGGTGGCGGAGCTTGAAGAAGCAGCCGCCAAAGCCCCGGAAGCGCCCACGGGCGCCCAAGACGAGCCGCCGGTACCGCAAGACATTGTGGTACCCATTACAACAAAAGACGGCGTGCTGGAGCTTAATATGGCACCGGAGGACATTGTGGCGTCAATCACTACCATGCAGCTTAACGCAGAGGAAGCCGCAAAGGCGGTGGGTGCGATTGACAAGGAGGAAACCCTTATTTTGATTGACGTACTGGACACGAGAAAAACCGTTAAGACG
>LDZT01003553.1_pt1 | contig 12796 bp, 13 predicted proteins | sample 615521 | NCBI WGS metagenome assembly LDZT01 (sample SAMN03408292, study PRJNA278302) | terrestrial metagenome | isolation source: oil reservoir sample SB1 | place: USA: Alaska, North Slope, Schrader Bluff formation | collected 2011-09
CTTCTGAGAAAAGATAGAGCGATTGTAACTGATATTCCAGGAACAACAAGGGACACCATTGAAGAAAATCTGAACATAAACGGTATATACATAAAACTCATAGACACAGCAGGAATACGAAACACAGAAGACACGTTGGAAAGGGTTGGAATAGAAAGGACCATAAATTCCATAAAGAATTCTCATCTAATCTTGTTTGTTTTGGATGGCACAACGCCTTTTACACAAGAAGACGAACTAATTTATAATAAACTAAATGAATTGGGAAATAAAACTGTTATAATTGTATTGAATAAATCGGATTCTCCTAATTTTAAAGAGAGTAATTATCTCCCATTGAAACAAAAAAATCCAAATGATTTTGTTATAATTTCTGCAAAGAACGGAGATATTAAAAATTTGGAAGATAAGATATATGAAAAGTTTTTTGAGAAGGTCAATATTGAAGAACCAACTCTAACTAACCAAAGGCAAAAGATAACCTTAGAATCATCTAAAGAGTTTGTTTTAAACGCTATTAATTCGTTTGAGAAAGGTTTTTCTAACGATGTAATTATGTACGACGTAAGAAAAGCACTTGAAAAAATCTACGAACTCTCTGGGGAAAGTTATACTGAAGAATTACTAGATAAAATCTTTTCCACATTTTGCGTTGGAAAGTAGGAGGTAAAATAAATGTATCGGTTAGTTTCTATTTTCTTTGGGCTAATTCCCTTAATGCAATTTTTCATAAAAGGATGGTACTTTTTTGGAATATCTTCTATAGGCTTAATTTTTTCGTATTTTATTCTTAAAAAGAGGGGAGCCAAACCATTCATCACAGAAGGTGCGCTCTTATTAATCTCGCAGCTTTTTATGAATATAATTGGGCTATCAAATATACCGATGTTTTTATATATCTCTTTGGCAGCGGTTTTAATTTTTGTTGCCTCGAGAGATGAAAAAATAGTTGACGATTTGAAAGATTATATAAAAGAGACAGGCCATTCTAAAGAAAATTGGGATTTTGAAGTATGTTTTTTTGGAATGGGGCAGATTAAAAATATCGATCAATTAACAAATTTATCTACCGCGGCATTTGGTTTTTCAAACAAAGGCATAGCTTTCAACACTAAGTTGGGAAGTGGGTATTACACAAGGTTTATTGATTATAATGAAATAGATGATTTCGGCATGTTCAAATTACAAAAGAAACAAGAGTTGTACTATCCCAAAATAAAAGATATGTTCATCTGGCCAAGTAATATGAGCACTATGCATAAACCGTATATAAACACCTACGGTTTATACCTTTTAGTGGGGGATGAGTCCTTGACTTTTTACGAATCACCGAACATCATACTTAAAATATCCCAGCATTTGGAAAAGGTGAGGAGATAACAGATGAAAATTTTAAAGATGTCATGGTATGAGATAAAGAAAGTGTTAAGAAATAGAGGAGTATTAATCTTAAGTGTTATAATACCTGTTATTTTAGCTTATTTTGGTTCTTCATTCTATCCTGCGAATATAACGCAAGATTTTCTATTAGCTTTATACAACGAAGATAACAGCCTTTTAGGGAATTTCAGTTTCATTTTGATAAAACAATTTTTGGATTTTGAGAGCACCATCGAAATTAAAAATGATGAACAATTAAATCAATTAATTAAAGAAGCAAATTATGATTCAATACTGATCATTCCAAAGGGTTTTACACAAGATCTGATCAATCGTAATCAAACGGTTTTGTATATCATACCAAATCCTCACAAAATTCAGAACAGTATGATGATCTATACTGGCTTTAAAGCTGTTTTTGATGAACTTGCAGGGATACCCGAAATAAAAGTTGGCTCCACTACCGAATTCTTACTTCAAGGAGGTATAGGGATCGACGAAACGAGACCCAAGCCGGAAATAAAAATGCTTATACCACGCGCCTCGGACGGTTCTTTGGTCGTTTCTCCCACTACAAATTTGGGAATTAATGATATGTTTGCTCCTATCGTAGCGGTGGTTGTAATCCTTTTGTTATCTATGATAGGAATAGCCTCTTCCATTGGTCAAGCCAGAGAAGTTGGATTACTGGATCTATATATATCAAACGGATTAAAAACCTGGGAATTCATTTTATCAAAAATTATATCGTATATAGTAATAGGTTTCGTTGCTGGGATGTTCTCGTGGTCTATGTTCAGAATGCTTGGTGTTCAATCCCAAGCTAATCCCTGGAATTTAATCTTACTCGTTTTAATATCTGTATTTTCTTTCACCTCTTTTGGCTTGTTTTTATCTTCTTTTTTAAAAACGGCTCGAGCTACTTCTTTCCTTGTGACGGCAATGATAGGAGGAATGTTGGTATTTGGCGGGGTTTTGATCCCAATACCTACAGGAAGTATTCTTGAAAAGATAGCGAACCTATTTCCTGTTAAATACTCTTTAGATGGCTGGAGAAAAATAACGGTATTAGGGTACGGACTAAGTGATGTAAGTTTTGAAATTCTAATACTATTAGGTTCTGGGGTAATTTTCTTTCTGGCATCATTGATGCTAATTCAAGCTACGCAAGAAACATAAGGGGGTTAATTCTAATGGATCTTATAGCTTTTTTAACGGATTGGGGACTCTCTTCGTATTATGTCTCAGTGTGTAAATCCGTTATAAAAAAAATAAATAAAAATGCTGATATAATTGATATTACACATAGTGCTGGACATTTTAATATAAAGAAATATGCATCTCTAATTTTCAGGGCCTCTCGCGATTTTGAAGAAGGATCCGTTTTTTTGTGCGTTGTTGATCCAACCGTAGGTAGTCCTAGGAACCCGATCGCTTTGAAAACATCAAAGTACAACTATTATTTTGTTGGCCCAGATAACGGTCTATTTACTTTTGTGATCCAAGAATATGGAGTTGAAGAATCAGTTGAGTTATCCGACAAAAGATTTTTCTATAAAACTGATTATTCATCAACATTTCATGGGCGTGATATATTTGCACCAGTGGCCGCATACATTTCTAAAGGTATTACTATCGATCATTTTGGACCAAAAACAGAAAAATTAACAACTTTCGATATGCAAAAACCTGTCATTGAAGATAACAAAGTAATATGTGATTATTTATATTCAGATGATTTTGGGAACATTGAAACTAACTTATCTTCCAACTATCTTGAGAATTTAGATCTAAGCAAAAAAGTAACAGTAGAAATAAACGGGACAAAAAATGTAGCAAGAGTCGTTAAAAACTATGCTGAAGTAAAGAAAGGTGAATTATTGTTGCATGTTGATAGTTCAGGATTCTATGAAATTTCTGCCAATCAATCCAGTGCTGCTAATAAATTTAACCTCACCGATGATTTTGAAGGGAAGATAAAGATATATCTTGAATTATAAATCTATAAAAGATCCTATCGAAGTTACATACACTGTAGAAAGGTCTAAATTTATTGGAAATATATCGAAGGTCAATTCGATCGATGAAGCGCAAAAATTTATAAAAGAAGTTTCTCAAAGGTATAATAACGCCACACACAACTGTTGGGCTTATAAGGTACATGAAGAAGGAAGAGAAATCGGTAATTATTCGGATAATAACGAACCATCAGGCACCGCAGGTAAACCTATTTATGGTGTAATTGAAAAGTTTGGTCTATCAAACGTTGCGATAGTAGTTACGAGGTATTTTGGAGGAGTGAAATTAGGGATTCGCGGTTTAATAGATGCGTATTCTAAAACTGCTGAAGAAGTTGTTAAAGCCTCTAAAGTGGTTACCTATGAAAAGACGTTTATTTACGAGGCAAAATGTGACTACGGTAATTTTTCCTTCATACAAAACCTCATGCAAAAACAAAACGACTTCAAAATAATAGAACGAAAATTTTCAGACGAAGTTTATTTTATATTTGAAATATTAGAACATAACAAAGATATCGTTTTATCATTATTGAAAAACAAGGTGTACAGTTTAAATTTTGTTGGCAATTCGGAGGGAATTTTATGAACAACAATTTATACAGAAAATACAGACCTTTAGATTTTGATGAAATTTTAGGACAACCCCATGTGGTAAAATACTTCAAAAACGCTTTAAACAAGCAAGAGGTTTCTCATGCATATATTTTTTCGGGTCCACGTGGTACTGGAAAGACTACAACCGCTAGGATACTCGCCAAGGTATTAAATTGCATGGATCCCCAAGTATACAATCCATGCAACAAATGCGAGAACTGTGTTTCTATAAACAATAACAGTTTTTTGGATGTAATAGAAATGGATGCAGCTTCGAATAGAGGAATAGACGAAATCAGAAACATCAGGGATTCTTCCAATTATAGGCCTGTCTATGGAAAATACAAAGTATATATAATCGATGAATTTCATATGTTGACAAGAGAAGCCTTCAATGCCTTGCTAAAAACGCTGGAAGAACCACCTTCGCACGTTGTCTTTATTTTAGCGACCACCAATTTGGAAAAAGTTCCTGATACCATCATTTCTAGGTCTCAAATTATAAACTTCAAAAATTTAGGTCAGAATGAAATAGTAGAAGGGTTGAAAAATATAGCAAGCTCTGAAGGAATGGAATATGAGTTAGACGCCTTGCAGATCATAGCTAAAAGGGCAAAAGGTGGGATGAGAGATGCCATATCGATGTTGGAACAAGTAGAAAAATTTGGAGAGATGAAGATAACCCACCAAGATACCCTAGACATACTAGGTTTGTTCGACGAAAATTTTATTGTTCAGTTCATAGAAAATGTTTCCAATTCAAAAATAGATGAATTTTTGGTACAATCTGAAGATCTGTTCAACTTGGGAAAAGACCCAGAAATTCTTTTGGAACAATCCATAGAATATATTTTTGATTCACTAATTAACGAGAAAAGAAGTAACTTAATTCACTTAATGGGGATATTCAACAATATACTTAAAGATTTAAAATACAGTGAAAATAAAAGGTTGATTTTCGATGTGGAGATCTTAGATTTCATGCACAAATATTCAACTACCTCCGTGCCTTTGCTACACGAAAATGAAAAAACTCCAAATAGAAATCAAGTAACCACAGAATCCGTTATCAAAGAAACTCAACACCCAATTATGAAGAAAATTCTCGATTACTTCAGCGATCCCCACGAGAAGAAGTCCAACATGGCTATATACTTCGCTTTACTATTTTCGAATCCAGAAATTGAAAACAATAAAATACACTTCAAATTCTCTTCAGGTCAAAAGCTAGAATATGAAATTCTAAAAAAGTACGTTGATGAATTAAAGGTGAATATATTTTTGCTGATCGATGGATCATACGAAATCACTTTTTCTCTCGAAGGTGGCGAGGTGGAAAGTCTGACCCAACAAAAAGAAAAAGCCAATTTGAGAGAAAAGAAACTGTTCTGAGGGAATTACATGCTTTATATAATCTCTGCAATGGGTATTGAAGCAAGAGCGATAATAAAATATTTAGATTTAAAAAAAACAACAGATAGGCCTTTTGAGACTTATCAAAATGAAGAAGTCCATCTTGTAATATCAGGGGTAGGAAAAATCAATGTAGCCGGGGCTACGTCCTATCTCTTGAAAGATACCTTAAGAGGTTTGAATCATAGTGATTATGTAATAAATTTAGGAATATGTGGTAGTCTAAATAACAAATTTAATGTTGGCGATCTAGTTTTAGTTAATAAAGTAGTAGATTATGAGAGAAAAAGAAAGTACTATACGGATATCTTAGTTAAACACAATCTAAAAGAAGGTTCCATTCAAAGTATAGATATTCTCAATAGAAATTATGAATTTGAAGAAGACCTAGTGGATATGGAATCATCGGCTTTTTTTGAGATTGCTTCAAAATTTTTATTTGTTCATCAGATATATGTAGTAAAAATAGTCTCCGATAAAGTGAGCAAAAATCAGCCATTAGAAAGACTGACTAAAAAGTATATAGATGAGCTAATTTACGACAAATTAGAAGAAATTTTTTCTTTCGCAAAATTGGTGAGTTCCCTACTAAAGTTATTTCAACCTATTCTTCAACAACAAGACGAAGAAATCATAGAGAAGGTTTCTAAAAGTTTGAAGTTAACATTCTCACAGACAAAACAACTTGAAAATGGATATGCATATTTCAAATCGAATAAGAGAATAAACCCTTTATTCTTAGAAGAATATTTTAATTACATTCCAAAAAGCAAAAAAGAAAGGGATGCGATTTTTGAAGATCTCAAATCAAAATTATACCAGTGAAACCTTCTCACACATCTACATTGAGAAAGATGCTTTATATTATCCATTAACTAACAAAATTACAAGCAAACTCAACAAAAGTAAGATTGTATACATTGATAACTACAATGAAATATTCTCCAGGAAGAACCAAAACCCTTTTCTACAAAAACTCTCACCGTCTTTGATCCTGGCAGTTAACAAGGGTGATTTTATCTATAAAGGGTCAACTTTGTGCCATAATTTTGAACAACAAAATTTCTACTACACAAATTTCGTAGTCAACTGTCTACTCGATTGCGATTACTGTTATTTGAAAGGTATGAACTTCTCTTCCAACATTTTATTCTTTGTTAATCTCTCAGATTACTTTCATGAATTAAGCAGATTATTAAACGTGATTAAAGAACGCCCCGAACGGGGTCAAGGAAAGCTTTATCTAAGTATATCGTATGATTCAGACATCCTTCTTTTTGAAGGAATCTACCCGTTTTTAAAAGAATGGATAGAGTTTGCTGAGGCAAACCCCCAAATAACTATAGAAATTCGAACTAAGACAAGCAATTATAAAAAATTTTTGAACTACTCTCCATTAGAAAACTTGATCATTACATGGAGTATATCTCCAAAGGAAGTAATAGCAAAATATGAAAAAAACACCCCCTCTTTAGAAAGAAGGTTAATGGCTATATCTCAGTTGCTAGAAAAAGGTTGGAAAGTCAATTTAGCGTTGGATCCTATACTTTATATAGGAGAAAACTGGAGGGATACCTACAAGGAGTTCTTGAACTTGCTATCTGTGAACATTAACCTAAAAAAGATTAATGCCATTACACTGGGAGTATTCAGAATACCGGTTGAATACTTAAAAAGATTTAAAAAGTTTTTTAAATCTCCAATCTCGTTTTTCCCTTATGATACTGTAAATGGCGTTTCTTCTTACCCTGAGGAATTAAAAAGTAAAATGATCGAATTCGTCTCTTCCGAGTTGGAAAAAATATACGATAAAAGAAATATATACATAGTTTGATTGTTTTAAAAAAATAGACGGACAATTGTCCGCCATTATTTAGTGAATCAACTGATTAATTTTTTTACAAAAACAGGTAGAGAAAAAGAGGCAACGTGTACTTCTTCATCGTAATATTTAAGTTCTTTATTAAACTCCCTAACCTTTTCAGGATCAAAATCTTTTATTGGGTCCAAATTTTTTGAGGCAAACGTCCATGTCCATGTACCTGGCATGTATTGAGGTACATAACCCATGTACAATCGAGCTACATTGAAGGTATTGGTGATTCTTTTGTACGCCCTTATCATCCATTCTTTTTTTAAAAAAGGCTCCTCGGTCTGTGCAGAGAAAACTCCGTTTTCCTTCAAGGCCTCAAAACAGTTATGATAAAACTCTTCGGTGAAAAGTAGTCCACCTTCACCTTCTGTGGGATCCGTGGAATCAATCAATATAGCGTCGAATTCATCTTTAAATTGAGAAACAAATTTACTTCCATCTTCATAAACTAATTCCACTTTTGGATTTTTTAACTCATAAGAAATGTTGGGTAAATAATTTAAAGCAGCTTCTACAACTTTTTTATCCAATTCACAAAGAACGACTTTTTCTACTGAATCATGTTTCAACACTTCTCTAACAGTTCCTCCATCGCCTCCACCAATTACCAAAACCTTCTTGGGGTCAGGATGTATGAACAAAGGAACGTGTGAGATCATTTCATGATAAACAAATTCATCCGAATCTCTCGTCATAATGACTCCATCTAATGAGAATAGCTTTCCAAATGTTGGAGTTTCATATATATCTATTCTTTGATATTCTGTTTGTTCGGTATAAATATGATTAGTTATTTCTGTAAAGACTCCTACATTATGTGCTTTATCGTACTCGGTAAAAATAGTATGTGGGAAGGTATAATTATTTTCAGCCATCACCTCACCTCAACTTTATGAGCGGAATTTGCAGGAATTCCTATTGAAGAAAAAACTCCTCGTTTGAATTCTTGACTCTCCTGTCTTTTTGAATTTAAAGCATATTTTAGATAATAGAAAGCTTTCCATGGATCGACAGAATCTCCACAAGTATATATATCTAAAGATGCATAATTGTATTCAGGCCAAGTGTGAATTGCCAAATGAGATTCAGAAACAATTATTGCTCCACTTACCCCATGGGGTAAGAATCTGTGAAATGTTGAAGTAACTATTGTTGCTCCCGATTCAATGGCTGCCTTTTTCATTAAGTATTCTATTTGTTCAACATCGTTTAGTATCTCTTCATCACAATCGTATAATTCTGATATCAAATGTCTTCCTAGGGATTTTGCCATATCTCAATCCTCCTTTAAAATATTTCTATCCATATTAGAGTTGCTATATTTGTACTACTTTTATTTTTTATGAAATGTTTCTTATTTGCTGAATAAAAAAAAGTCTCCTCTTTGCGTACCAAATAAACTTCTTTGTTTAGGTATAACTCTATCTCTCCCTCAATCACATATCCCAATTCCACACCTTCATGAGGTTTTTCAATATTAGTTGAACAACTTGGTTCCAAAACTAACAAAGAAGGTTCTATATTTTTTGGTTCGGACGTCGTTAAAAGAAGCTCTTCTTTAACTCCTTTTGGTGTATCGTATATAGGTATTCTATCTTCTTTTGTGAAAACAATCTTTTCCTTATTTTCGAGATTTGAGAAAAAATCTTTCAGATCAGTTCCTAAAGCTCTTAGAATCATTTCCAAATTTTCAACAGTAGGAGAAGCTAAATCCCTTTCAACTTGGGAAATAAAACCTCTAGTTAAATCAGATCTTGTCGCAAGCTCCTCTTGGGTCATGTTTCTCATTATTCTAAGACTTTTTATCTTTTCACCTATTTGCATTCAAGGTGCCTCCTATAAACTATCAAAAATGCACAGTTAATTAAACAAGTCGGTTAATATTATAAATTTTTATTTTATATTTGTCAATTACAACAATTTACATTTATGTTTCTGCAACATCAATAATGAATTGTTTGTGTTATACTACTAAGTAGTGGGGTGGGAAGCATAATATACTTTTAAGGAGGGCTTTTAAGTAATGCGATCGTATTTGAGACCATATCTTGGTATAGATTTAGGAACAGCAAACACGTTAGTTTATATGAAAGGTAAAGGGATAATTCTAAATGAACCTTCCGTTATAGCCATCAATAAAGAAACTTCAGAATTGCTTAAAGTAGGAAAAGAAGCTAAGAAAATGATTGGAAAAACACCTGCTAATATAATCGCCATTAGACCACTGAAAGAGGGTGTAATAGCAGATTATAATGTGGCTATGACAATGCTTAAGTACTTTATAAACACATCATTGAATGGTTTTAGCTTTTTTAAACCAACGGTAGTTGTGGGAATACCTACAGATGCAACTCAAGTAGAAAGAAATGCTCTAAGAGAGGCAGCCTTGGATGCCGGCTCTAGTAAGGCCTTTTTAATTGAAGAAGCCATGGCAACAGCTATTGGTGCTGGTTTAGATATAGAAGAACCATCGGGGAATATGATTGTAGACATAGGTGGTGGTACCACAGAAATAGCCGTAATTTCTCTGGGAAATATAGTATTATCCAAATCTATAAGGGTAGCGGGAGATTTAATCGACCAGGAAATTATCAATCACATAAAATCAAAATACAATATGGTAATAGGAGAAAAAACTGCTGAGAGGATAAAAATTGAGATTGGTAATGTTTTTGATAGCCCCCAGTACAATGATTTAAGCATGGAAGTGATAGGTTTGGACGTTCTAACAGGCCTTCCAAAAAATGTTACCATTACAGGGTCGGAAATAAGAAACGCCATGAGAGTGCCGGTTACCAAGATAGTTGAAAATATTAAATTGGCAATTGAAGAAACTCCACCTGAACTTTTGTATGATATCGTTAATAGAGGCATATTTTTAGCTGGTGGGGGCGCATTGATCAAAGGAATAAAAGAGCTGTTAGAAAAGGAAACGTTGATAAGAGTAGTAATAGCGGATGATCCAATAACTTGCGTCGCTAGAGGGGCTGGAATAGTTATTGACAAGATAAATCTCATAAAAAGTATATCTCAAAAAGCTTAATATGAGATATTTTGGAATTTTATTTCTAGTAATTTTGATCTTTATTACGATTTTATTTAATACTTTTGAAAACTTGCGAGTCATTTTAGAACCATTAACGTACCCGGTTGATTTAGTTTTTTCACTGTTTCATTCCAAAATTTTAGAAAGGGATGCAAGTGCTGAAAAAATTACTAGTATCTTGGATGAACTCGACAAACAACCCCTTTATTTAATTGAAAGTCAAAACAGTGAAAATAAGGATTTAACTATTCCTCGAGGCATAATTTTAAATGAAACGAATCGTAGTTTTAGCCTTTTAACGAATAATAAAAGTAACTTGGGAAAAGGATATTTAGCAGTTTCTACAGATGGTATCCTTTTAGGTTTTGTTGAAAACATATTCTCAGATAGAGTAGTTGTGAGAAAATTAGGTTGGGGAGATCAACATTTTTTTGGGAAAATAGGGGTTGTAGATGTTTTGATAAAAGAGGATAAAGGCAATTTATTGGTTGAAATACCTGATAATTATAATGTAGTAATGGAAGAGCACCTAAAAATAGATCTTCCCGCTTATGTAAAAGGTGTAGAAAAAGAGGGTATATTTTTATCGGGTGAAATTGTTTCTAAATATGGAGACCTTTATCTTTTTAACCCTGTCACGATCGATGATTTTTTAGTGTACTTTTTTCCTTATTAAACAAAAGAAGTGAGAAAATATGATGTATTTAATTTATTTTTTATTAGCTCTAGTTGCAGCTTCATTTGATAGATGGCTTGGAGAAATACTTTTTTTTATCTTCCCTATAATTGTGTTGTATGTGTCAAATCTTGAAAAAGATGACCATAGACTCCTTTTTTTTGTATTCGTATATACTATTTTTTATTTCAATTCTAGGTTTGAATTGGGATTTCTTGCAATAATTTTTTTTGTTATCTTTCTTCTCATCAACTTTTTCTTACATCAGTTGGAAATGACTTTAATTAATGCATTGATATATGTGGGCGTTTTGTCGCTGTATATGAGTGCCATTACTTCTTCTCTTTATCCGTTTTTCTGGGATATGATAATTATCTTTGTATTATATTTTTTGAACATGAGGCTGGTTTTCAATGAAAGAAAAAAGAGCTAAAATATTGTTTTCTTTATTTTTTTTGGGTATTGCCTTACTTTTTGCTAGATCATTTCAATTACAGATTTTAAACTGGAATATATATACGGTGGAAGTTCAAGAGTTATCAACAAGAATTGTAAAAGATTCTCCTAAGAGAGGAAATATATACGATAGAAATGGAAATTTGTTGGCATGGAACCAAAGAATATATAATTTAACGAATTTAGGAGGAACGTTGAGTGAAGAAACAGAATCTGAATTGTACATAGTTCTAAAAGACGTTGTAGATAATCCTTATACCGTAATAGATAAATTAAATTTTCAAAAAAGAGTGAATTTAGAAATAAATTCGGTAACTGCTCTAAAGATAGCCAGCATTGATAAAAATCTACAAGTTCAAGAGATATATATAAGAAGGTATGCCCATGAATCTTTGTACCATGTCTTGGGTTATGTTGACAATGAAGGTACTCCCAGGTCAGGATTGGAATTGGTATTTGATAAAGAATTACAGGGGGAGCCAGGGTACAAAATGATCAATATTGCGACAAATAAATCATTTTCACCTCTAATAACTAATGCGCATTCGATTAATGGTAACAATATTTATTTGACGTTGGATTTAGAATTACAGATTAATGCATACAATTATTTAAAAGAAAGAAACTACAATGGTTCGGTGATCATCTCCGAACCAAAAACAGGGGAAATATTAGTCTTTGTTAGTTACCCTTCTGTAGATCCTAATTTGTTTGCTCAAGGAATGAGTAATTTAGAGTTTCAAAGAATTTTGAACGATAATAATAGGCCTTTGTTAAATAGAGTAACCTCTGGATTGTACGCACCAGGATCTATCATAAAACCTTTTGTTGCATATGCAGCGCTTGAAGGAGGCGTATCTCCACAAACAACTATAAATTCCACTGGAAGATACGATTTAAAGAACTCTCAAGGTAACGTTATCGCATCTTATTACGATTGGTATACATTAGGCCATGGTGAAACTAATTTAGTGAAATCCTTGAGGGCATCGGTTAACTCTTATTATTATTGGCTTGGAGAAAACTTGGGGATAGACTATTTGAAAAGTGTTGCCGAAAGATTTGATATTACTTCTAAAACAGGAATAGAAATACCAAATGAAAAAGCGGGGATTTTCCCAGACCCCCAATGGAAAGATGAGAAATTCGATACCATATGGTATCCAGGAGAAACATTATTAACGTATATAGGTCAAGGCTACGTCACGATGACTCCACTTCAAATTCTAAGAATATATAATATTCTTGCTACAGAAGGAGAATATTATCAATTCAGCTTATTTAAAAGAGAAGAAGATATTTTTGAAAACATTATAAATAAAAATACGCCTTTACTT